>Ga0187891_1001025_pt1 | contig 25217 bp, 24 predicted proteins | sample June2016WEW_21_4_FD_132990 | JGI IMG/M metagenome (GOLD analysis project Ga0187891, IMG submission 132990) | Peatland microbial communities from SPRUCE experiment site at the Marcell Experimental Forest, Minnesota, USA - June2016WEW_21_40 | ecosystem: Environmental > Terrestrial > Soil >... | reverse complement strand
GGCGGCGAGCGCATCGAGCGAATGCGTCAGGTCGGCCGTGACCGAAGCCGGATGCGCGAGCAAGGCCACGCGCCGGCCGCGCAGCGGTGCGCGCAAATCACCTTTGGCGATCAATCGATCGATGCCAAATTGCATGGGTGCTACGCTTAAGAAAATTCACACGCAAAGCAATCGGAATGATGAAAGTCCGGCTTGCCGGGCGGATGCGCCAAGGCCCAATAGGATTTGCGGCCGCTTGTTTCTTCGATCACCGCCGCCAGACCAAGACGCCATGCGGCATCGTGCGGCAAGCGCGATAAATCGAGCACGGCGTGCAGAGTGTAGCGCTCGGGCGCCGATTGCACGTCGATGCGGGGCGCGCTGATTTCGGTCGCCACACGCATCCCGCTGCGATAGCGATCGAACCGATACGCCGCCCATTGGGTCGAGGGCGCAAAGTTGAATTCGTAGTACGCTTCGCCTGGCACATGACGCACGAACGCCTCGAAGCAAGTGTGCCGCCAAAGCGCGTCGGTACGCGCGGCCGCAGAGACCGGCGGCAGGCGCAGATCGCCGATCTTGCCGGTCACGACATACGAGAGCATCAAGCTGCCGGCGCGGGGACGCGCAACCTCCACTTCGACGTGTGCCGCGGCGAGGCAGAGCGAGTCCGGATGAAGTCGCAACGACTGGCGCATGCCGCTTCCGTCCTCAATGCGAAGATTCACCGGGTTCGTGGTTCGCGCAGCTTGAACACGTTCCGATCCGAGGTTATAGCTTCACCAAAGTTGAAAGGATCGTTACATGAGCGCAGATGGCAACTGGAATCTCTTGGTGTTGACGCCAATGGGCGACCGTCAGGCCACCCTTTCGGTGAAGACCGACGGCAATGCGCTCACGGGTAGCCAAGCGACCGAGGGAAATTCGGCGGACATTTTCGACGGTACGGTCAATGGCAACGAAGCGTCGTGGAAGGTATCGATCACCGACCCCATGCCAATGACGCTCGAATTCACCGGCACGATCAATGGTGATAACATCAGCGGCAGCGTGAAACTGGGAGCGTTCGGCAGCTCTTCGTTCTCCGGCACCCGCAGCTAGAGCGGGATGACTTATCTTCGAATCGTCATCCCGCTCTAAGTTCTTGTTTTATCGCGCGTCCGGACGGAAAACCGGTTTCCACTTTTCCTGGACGCGCTCTAACGAACCTCCCGGAACAACAAACAAGCATCGCCGTAGGAATAGAACCGGTAGCCGGTTTCGATGGCATGCGCGTAGGCGCGCTGCATCGTTGGCAGCCCGCAGAAAGCGCTCACCAGCATGAACAAGGTCGAGCGCGGCAGATGGAAATTGGTCAGCATCGCGTCGACCGCGCGAAAGCGGTAGCCCGGCGTGATGAACAGCGCGGTCTCGCCGGAAAATGCCGCCAGCGTGCCGTCCTCCGCCGCCGCGCTTTCCAGTAGCCGCAGCGCGGTCGAGCCGACCGCCACGATGCGTCCGCCGGCGCGCCGCGTGGCATTGAGCGCCGCCGCGGTCTCGGCGCTGACGACACCCCATTCCGGCTGCATATGGTGAGCGGACGTGTCTTCGGCCTTGACCGGCAGGAAGGTGCCGGGGCCGACATGCAGCGTCAGGCGATGCAGCGCAATGCCGCGCGTGCGCAAATCCTGCACGAGGGCGTCGGTGAAGTGCAGACCGGCGGTCGGCGCCGCCACGGAACCCTCCTCGCGCACGAACATGGTCTGGTAGTCGGTGCGGTCGCGCTCGTCGACCGGGCGGCGGCCGGCAATATAAGGCGGCAAAGGCATGTCGCCGCGCTCCGCCAGCGCCTGATCGAGTACGGCGCCATGAAAGGCGAAGGCGAGCGTCACCGCGCCGCCCTCCCCTTTGGCCTCGACGGTGGCGTCGAGCTGGTCGAGGAAGCACACCCGGCCCTCGCTGCCGAAACGCACGACGTCGCCGATCGCGAGGCGCTTGCCCGGTTTCACCAAGGCGTTCCAGCGCGAGCCGTCGAGCCGCTCGATCAGCGTCGCGGCGATGGCAGGCTCCCGATCGCCGCGGCCGATGCGGCGGCCAGTGAGGCTCGCCGGAATCACTTTGGTGTCGTTGACGACCAGCGCATCGCCGGCCCGCAGCAGACCCGGCAAGTCGCGCATCGTGCGGTCCTCGAGCTCGGTCGCCGCGCCTCCCCGCACCACGAGGAGCCGCGCGGCATCGCGCGGAGAAACCGGTCGCAGCGCGATGCGGTCCTCGGGCAAGGTGAAATCGAACAGGTCTGTGCGCATGCCCCCACTCCTACTGGATTCCCGCCGGCGCGGGAATGAGCGGAGATGCGAAGCTATTTTCCGGACTTGTCGCCGATGGTGCGGTCGTCGACGAAGCGGATGGCGATCGGGCGCCCGGCGACGGCGTCGCCCATGCCTTCGCTGAAATGGAGCGGCGTGCAGCGCGCAAGCGCGGCGTTCACGGCGTCGCGATAGACATTGCGCACGTCGGCCGGCGCATCGTGGCTCGCATAGGTCATGCGCGGCGGGGCGATCATCTCGCCGTCGCGCTTAAACGCGAAGCGGATGGTGTATTCCATGCCGTGCCGCGCTTCATCCTTCGGCGGCGGAATCCAGCACGCCCGCAATGCCGCGAACATGTCGCGGATCGTATCGAGCGCGTGATCGTCCTTACTCGCATCATGCTCGCCGGCACTCGTGTCGGCGCCGCCGGCCGGCTTGCCCGTCGGGTCGTTGTCATCGGTCGAGACGATGGTCAGCCGCAACGACTCGCCGAGCGGCGGCAGGTCATAGGGAAAGCACGGGCCGCGATGGAAGACGCCGCAGAATGACGGATGACAGGGGTGCCCGCTCAAGACGCTGCAAGGCACCCGCGCCGGCGGCAAACGATTCAGTTTCGATGTTTGGCCCGCCGCAGGCAGCCCGCCAAGGCAGCCAAGGCCGATGGTCGCGCAGACCGCAACAATCGTCTTGCCGGCCGCGCGCATGGATCGTTACTACTTGCCTTACGGCTTGGCGTCGGCCGCCACCTGCATATGGATGATGCGGTCGGGATCGGCCGGCGGCTCGCCGCGTTTGAGCTTGTCGACTGCGTCCATGCCGCGGACGACCTCGCCAACCACCGTGTACTGGCCGTTGAGGAACGAGCCGTCGGCGAACATGATGAAAAACTGGCTGTTGGCCGAATTGGGATTGCCGGCGCGGGCCATGCCGACGGTTCCGCGCTTGAACGGCACCTGAGAGAACTCGGCCTTGAGGTCCGGGTATTTCGAACCGCCGGTGCCGTTGCCGTATTTGCCATCGCCGGTCTGCGCCATGAAGCCGTCGATGACGCGATGGAACGGTACGTTGTCGTAAAAATGCTCGCGGGCGAGCAATTTCAGCCGCTCGGCGTGGAGCGGAGCCACTTCGGTATTCAACTTGATGATCACCCGGCCGTATTTGGTGTCGAGGTAGAGCGTGTTTTGCGGGTCGAGACCGGGCGGGAGGGTTTCGGCAAGAACTGGTGCTGCACACATAATAGCGAACAGTACGGCAAGGATGCGGGTCATGTCATCTCCCGGATGAGATTTTTCAGCCTTTCGCGAACTTCTTTTTCAGCCGCTCCGCAACCGGCCCGGGCACGAAGGCCGAGACGTCGCCCCCCATGCCGGCAATCTGCCGCACCAACGTGGCGGTGATCGGGCGCACCGCCGGCGAAGCGGGAATGAATACGGTCTGTACTTCGGGCGCCATGGCGCCATTCATGCCGGCCATCTGCATCTCGTAATCGAAATCGGTGGCGTCGCGCACGCCGCGGATCAGCATCGTGGCGCCGGCCCGCCGGGCCGCGGTGACGACAAGGTCGGCGAAGGTGGTGCAGGCGATTTCGCAGCCCGCAGCGCGGGCGAGCGGTCCGCAAATCTCCTCCAGCACGGCGAGCCGTTCCTCGGCCGAGAACAACGGCGCCTTGCCGGGATGGATGCCGATGGCCAGCACCAGGCGGTCGGCGAGGCGCACGGCGCTTCGCACGACCTCGAGGTGACCGTTGGTCATGGGATCGAACGACCCGGCGAACAGGGCTATGCGCGGCATGGCGGCGGTCTAGCCCGCGCCCGGCCGCGCCGCAAGGCGCGGTGTGAACTTGTCATCAGGGGAGGACGGAAAAATTGGCGGCGCGCACGGAAACTTTGGCAATTCACGTTGGTTTTCAGGGCGGTGTTGGAAACGGCAAAATTGTGACGGCCATCAACGAGGACATGGCTTGTGCTGACCAGAATGCCACCCAGTCAAGCCGCGACCCTCCGCAGAAAAGGGCGCATCACAGGGACCGGTGTCATGCTCAAAACCGTTTACGCCATCGCCGCCGCTGCGATCGTAGCGGCCTCGTTCGTGGGCACCCTCAGTCTGTCACCCCAGGTCGAAGCCCGTGGATCGCTGCCCGGCGCCAAAGCCGATCGGGCCGATACGCGACCGCTGGCGAAGGACTGCTCGAAACAAGCTTGGCCCTATTTCGAAGCCGCCTGCTTGCGCGACACGCGCCATCCGTATGGCCAGGCCCGCGAGGTGCGCCTGGTTTCGGCGGATCGCCTGGCGGCGGCGCGAGATTCCGCGCGCTAACTCCCCGTCTCGTTTACCCCGCCGATGGCGGCCCGTGGCGCGCGCTGGCGCGCCCGGTTTTGGCGCGGTGAGGGCTGCGGCGCGGGCAACGTTTCATCCGCGCGCGAATTGCGCTAAGACCCCGGCCAGACGTTTGGTTCGGGCATCATGATCGTCCTGATCGACAATTACGACAGCTTCGCCTTCAACCTGGTGCACTATCTCGGTGAACTGGGGGCGGAGGTCCGCGTCCACCGTAACGACAAGATCACCAGCGCCGCCGTCGTCGACGCCGATCCGGACGCCATCGTGCTCTCGCCCGGCCCCTGCACGCCGAAAGAGGCGGGCATCTGCCTCGACCTGATCGCGGCAGTTTCCGCCAAAATCCCGATCCTTGGCGTCTGTCTCGGCCACCAGGCGATCGGGGACGCCTTCGGCGGCAAGGTGGTGCGGGCGCCGCTGCCGGTGCACGGCAAGCTGTCGGAGATCCGCCATGGCAGCAGCGGAATTTTTCGCGGCATCAACGCGCCGTTCTGGGCGACCCGCTATCATTCGCTGGTGATCGACCGCGGCAGCCTGCCGGACGAGCTGACGGTGACCGCGGACACCGAGGACGGCCTCATCATGGGGGTCGCGCACAAAAACCTGCCGGTGCACGGCGTGCAATTTCATCCCGAGAGCATCGCCTCGGAGCATGGCCACCTGATACTGCAAAACTTTCTCGACATCGCCGCGTCCTGGAATGCGTCGAGCGGCCGGCGGCAAAGCACGCAAAGCGCACCGCAGACCGCGCCGCGAAAAATGCCGGCGCGGGCGAATTGAGAGTCCGATCATGACCGACGCATTCAGGGCCCTCATCGGCAAGGTCGCGACCGGCGCGGCGCTAACGCGCGAGGAAGCGGCCGGCGCCTTCGAGCAGATGATGTCGGGCGAAGCGACGCCCTCGCAGATGGGCGGACTATTGATGGCGCTGCGCGTGCGCGGCGAGACCGTCGAAGAAATCACCGGCGCAGTCTCCGCCATGCGCGCCAAAATGCTGCGGGTGGCGGCGCCGCCCGACGCCGTCGATGTTGTCGGCACCGGCGGCGATGCCTCGGGCTCGTTCAACATCTCCACCTGCGCCGCGCTGATCGTCGCCGGCGCCGGCGTTCCGGTCGCCAAGCACGGCAATCGGGCGCTGTCGTCGCGCTCGGGCGCGGCCGACGTGCTCGCCGCGCTCGGCGTCAATATCGATCTGACGCCGGAGGCGATCGGGCGCTGCATCCGCGAGGCCGGGATCGGATTCATGTTTGCGCCGGCGCATCATCCGGCGATGAAGAATGTCGCGCCGACCCGCCTCGAGCTCGGCACGCGGACAATCTTCAACCTGCTCGGGCCGCTCTCCAACCCGGCGGGCGTGCGGCGGCAGATGGTCGGCGTGTTCTCGCGGCAATGGACGCAGCCGCTGGCGCAGGTTTTGAAAAATCTCGGCGCCGAGCGGGCCTGGGTGGTGCACGGCTCCGACGGGCTCGACGAGATCACCACCGCTGGCCCGACCAGCGTTGCCGCACTCGAAAATGGCGTCATCACGAGCTTCGAGATTTCGCCCGAGGACGTCGGCCTGCCGCGCGCCAAGCCGGAAGCCTTGCGCGGCGGCGATGCGGCGGCGAATGCCGGCGCCTTGCGCGGCGTCCTCGCCGGCAAGGATTCCGCGTTTCGCCACGTCGCGCTCCTTAATGCCGCAGCGGGACTGGTGGTCGCGGGCAAAGCCAAGACGCTGAAGGACGGCGTCGAGCTTGCCGCCCAGTCGGTCGATTCCGGCGAAGCCGAAGCACGGCTCGAGCGGCTGATCGTGGTCTCGAACGATGGCTGACATTCTCGCCGACATCGCCGTCTATAAGCGCGAAGAGATTGCCGCGGCAAAGCGCCGGCGGCCGCTGGCGGCGCTTGAATGGGAAGCCAAGGCGGCGAGCGCGCCGCGCGGATTTTTCGCCGCGATCGAGCGGCGGCTCGCGGCGCGCGACTATGCGCTCATTGCCGAAATCAAGAAGGCGAGCCCGTCGAAGGGACTGATCCGCGAAAAATTCGATCCGCCGGCGCTGGCGGCAGCCTATCAGGCCGGTGGCGCGACGTGTCTGTCCGTGCTGACCGACGCGCCCTCGTTCCAGGGCTCGCTCGATCATCTGCGCGCGGCGCGCGCGGCCTGCGGCTTGCCGGTGCTGCGCAAGGATTTCATGTACGAGCCCTACCAGGTAGCGGAAGCGCGCGCCGCCGGCGCCGATTGCATCCTCATCATCATGGCGGCGGTCGACGATACGGCCGCGGCGGAGCTCGAAGCGGCGGCCTTTGCGCTCGACATGGACGCGCTGGTCGAGGTCCACGACGAGCACGAGCTGACCCGCGCGCTGCGCCTGAAATCACGACTGATCGGCATCAACAACCGCAATCTGAAAACCTTCGAGACGACGCTCGCAACCTCCGAACGCCTGATCGGCTCGGTGCCGGCCGGCCATGTCGTCGTCGCCGAAAGCGGCATCTTCGCGCCGGACGATCTTGCGCGATTAGCCAAAGCCGGCATTTCGACGTTCCTCGTCGGCGAAAGCTTGATGCGCCAGAACGATGTCGCCGCGGCAACGCGCGCGCTGCTCACCCGCAGCGCCGCGCTCGCTCCGGCGCGGTGAACGCCGTGGCGCCGCGGAAAAATCTCACGCATCTCGGCGCCCGCGGCGAGGCCCGCATGGTGGACGTTTCGGCGAAGCCCGCGACAGAACGCCAAGCGCTCGCCGAGGGGCGCGTGCTGATGCAAGCCACGACGCTCGCTGTCGTGCAACGCGGCGACGCCAAAAAGGGCGACGTCCTTGGCGCCGCGCGCATCGCCGGCATCATGGCAGCCAAGCGCACCCACGAATTGATCCCGCTCTGCCACCCGCTTTCCATTTCCAAGGTCGAGGTCGATCTCAGGCCCGACGCCAAGCTACCCGGCATTCATGTCAGCGCGCGGGTCAAGGTCACGGGACAAACCGGCGTCGAGATGGAGGCGCTGACCGCCGTCGCCATCGCCTGCCTGACCATCTATGACATGGTGAAGGCGGTCGACCGCGGCATGCGCATCGAGGGTATCCGGCTCGTCGAGAAACGCGGCGGCCGCAGCGGTCATTATCGCGCAAAGGAGTGAAGCGGTGGCGTTGTTGTCGGTCGCTGACGCGCTTGAACGCGTGCTCGCGCACGCAGCGCCGCTTCCCGCCGAAGAAGCGCCGCTCGCCGACGCCGACGGCCGCGTCCTGGCTTTGCCGCTCAAGGCCAGGCGCACCCAGCCGCCGGCCGACGTATCGGCAATGGACGGTTATGCCGTCCGCGCCGACGATATAGCGAACGCGCCGGCGCGCCTTAAAATCATCGGCGAGGTCGCAGCCGGCCGGCCTTTTGCCCACACCGTGGATCGCGGTGAGGCGGCGCGCATTTTCACCGGCGGTGTCGTTCCCGAAGGCGCCGACACGGTGGTGATTCAGGAATTCACCAAGCGCGAGGGCGATTGCGTCGAGGTGCAACGGCCGGCTGCCAAGGGTCGCCACATCCGCGCGCAAGGGCTCGACTTCACAGAAGGCGACGCGCTTCTGCCCGCCGGCCATCGGCTCACCGCGCGCGACCTTGCGCTCGCCGCCGCCATGAACCATCCGCTCGTTCCCGTACACCGCCGGCCGAAAGTCGCCATGTTCGCGACCGGCGACGAGCTGGTGCCGCCCGGCGTGCAACCCGGACCCGGCCAGATCGTCAGCTCCAACACCTTCGCGTTCGCGGCGCTGGCGCGCGCGGAAGGCGCCGAGGCCGTGGACTTCGGCATCGTCGCCGACCGGCTCGACGATACGGTCGCGGCGATCCGGCGCGCGCGCGAATGCGGCGCCGACATTCTCATCACCTCCGGCGGGGCTTCGGTAGGCGAGTACGATCTGGTGCAGAAGGCTTTTACCGCCGAGGGCATGGAATTGTCGTTCTGGAAATTGGCGCTGCGGCCCGGCCGTCCGCTGATGCACGGCCGGCTCGGCGCGATGCAGGTCCTCGGCGTTCCCGGCAACCCGGTCTCGGCCTTTGTCTGCGCCTTCCTGTTCCTCGTGCCGCTCATCCGCCGCCTCGCCGGACGCCGCGATCTGACCATGCCGACCGAATCCGCGCTGCTCGGCTGCGACCTTCCGCAGAATGACGAGCGCGCCGACTATCTGCGCGCGGCGCTGAAGGAAAGTCCGGAGGGCTGGGTGGCAACCCCCTTCCCGGTTCAGGACAGCTCCATGATGGCGCCGCTGGCAAAGGCCGATTGTTTGTTGATCCGGAAGCCTAACGAGCCGGCCGCGAAAGCGGGCAGCCGCTGCACCATCGTGCGATTCCAGCGCTAGGCATTCCACCGGTCATTGTCGCGCACTGGCAGCGATGCAAAAAAGCCCGGGGGACGCAGCCCCGGGCTTCAATCGTCAAGAAGCTTCGATGATCAGCGATTGACGGCGCCGAACCAGTTGAACTTGTAGACGAGTGCGGCGCTGATCGTCTGTACCGTGGGGTGGAACGTGATGGTGTCAGCGACGGCCGTCCCGCACAAAGCAGGTGTCGTGCAGGTGTCCGGGAGATTTTGGCTACCGTAGTACGCATAGCGGTATTCGCTGCGCAAGAACCAACCGGCAGGCAAGAGCGGCGCTAACGTCGTCTCCACGCCACCGCCGAGGAACCAGCCCCCCGCCGAGAACGCCGGCGTCGACGCCCCGGAGACCGTGCCGGCGGGAAGACCGCTCGGCGTACCGGTATAGACCATGCCCGCGCTGGTGAAGTGCGTCTGTGTATAGCCGCCGTTGGCGTAGGACAGGATCTGCGGCGTCGCCAGCCACCCGACGCGGGCGCCGACCGCCCACGACCAGTCTTCTGTCGTCGTGCCGGCAAAGAACGGGGTCTGGTCCTGGATGGTGCCCTTGAGGCTGGAGAAGTCCGTGTCGGCGAATGGCCCGGCCACGAATTGAGGAGCCCAGTGTCCGATGGGGATGCTGAACTGATAGTCGTAGCCGACGCCCACTCTTCCGAAATAACCCTGGCCGCCTTGGGTTTGCGTTGCGCAAAGGATGCAGGTCCCCGCGCCGGGGAAACCGGCGGGAATGACCGTCGTGGTATCGGCCGCCCATATGCCATAGCCGCCGCCGGCATCCAGATAGATCCCTGTCCAACTAGGTGCCGACGCGGGCAAGGGTCGGGCCTTGTAGGCCATGGGCGGCAGGTCAGCTGTTGCGCCCGCCACCGGCGAATTAAACTTGTAGACGAGTTCCGTGCTGATGGTTTGCACTGCGGGGTGAAATGTGATGGTGGCAGCGACGCCCGCCCCGCACAAGGCCGGTGTCGCGCAGGTGTCCGAGAGATTTTGGGTACCGTAGGACGCATAGCGATATTCGCTGCGCAAGAACCAACCGGCAGGCAAGATGGGCGCTAACGTGGTCTCCACGCCGCCGCCAAGGAACCAGCCCCCCGCCGAGAACGCCGGCGTCGAGAAGCCTGTCGCCGGGCCGGGAAACGTGGTGACCATTGTCGCACTGGTAAAGTGCGTCTGTGTGTACCCGCCGTTGACGTAGGACAGAATCTGCGGCGTCACCAACACGCCCATGCGCGCGCCGGCCGCCCACGACCAGTTTTCCGTTGTCGTGCCCGCAAAGAACGGGTTCTGGTCCTGGATGGTGCCCTTGAGACTGGAGAAGTCCGTGTCGGCGAATGGACCGGCCACGAATTGAGGAGTCCAGTGTCCGATAGGAACGCTGAACTGATAATCGTAGCCGAGGCCCACTCTGCCGAAATAGCCCTGGCCGCCTTGGGTTTGCGGGACACAAAGGATGCAGGTCCCCGCACCGGCGAAGCCGGCCGGAATGACCGTCGTGGTATCAGCTGCCCACATGCCATAGCCGCCGCCGGCGTTCACATAAAATCCAGTCCAGCTATAGACCGGCGCCGGGGGTGGCGCCTTGTAGGTTGACGGTGCCGCAGGCATGTCGGCTGCCAGCACCGAGCCCGACAGCAATGAGAACAAAGAAAAGGTGAGCAAAGAAAGAGAAGCCACCAGAACTCTATTCATGCAGTCTCCTCTACAAGGAATCGCAAAAGTGAGCAGCCAGACAGTAACGCTTTTGGCCGCGTTAGTCCGTTGTACGCGGGCCACACGGCTCTAAAAACAGCATCGTCCACCCGCCCGGTCGCCCACCCGATGCACGGCCAAGGGCTGCCTGAAGAACGACTTCGCGAACCGAATCGGCGTTGCGTCAGGGCGGTGTTGCCGCCATCCAGCCAGCGTGGGGCGCGAAGCAAGGGTTCCGATAGCGGGATCGCGCTGGCCTTCCCGGTCCAGGCCGGTCCAGGACAGCTCCATGATGCTGCCATTGGCGAAGGCCGATTGTCTTTTGATCCGAAACCCTTACGAGGGGACAGCGAAAGCCGGCAGCCGTTGCCCGATCATTAAGTTCCAGCGTTAAGCGGGCGTTTGGCGCGACCCCCGTTTTCTTCACTTCAAATTAAATGGTTGCAGAACACATATGGAACGGATAGTGTCCGTTCATGATTTGTTTCGGCCGCGGCCGGGCAGCTAGGGGAAGCGCCAATGCTCACACGCAAGCAAGCTGAACTCTTGCGTTTCATCCACGAGCGCCTCAAGGAGGCCGGAGTTCCACCTTCGTTCGACGAAATGAAGGATGCCCTCGACCTGCGCTCGAAGTCCGGCATTCACCGGCTGATCACCGCGCTCGAGGAGCGGGGCTTCATCCGCCGCTTGCCCAATCGGGCGCGGGCGATCGAGGTGATCAAGTTGCCTGAGTCAGTGGCCCACGGTTTCGGTTCAAGCCGCGCGCGGGGGTTTACGCCGAGCGTCATCGAAGGAAATCTCGGCCGCGTGCGCACCGCCTCGGAAGACGAAGGCGGCCGGCCCGTCGCCGTGCCGGTGATGGGCCGCATTGCCGCGGGCACGCCGATCGAAGCGATCCAGACCCGCAGCCACACCATCAATATGCCGTCCGACCTTTTGACCACGGGCGAGCATTTCGCGCTCGAAGTGCGCGGCGATTCGATGATCGAGGCGGGAATTCTCGACGGCGACATCGCGCTTTTGAAACGCAGCGATGCCGCCGACACCGGCGACATCGTCGTTGCCCTGATCGACGACGAGGAAGCAACGCTCAAGCGTTTCCGGCGGCGTGGTGCCTCGATCGCGCTCGAGCCCGCCAATACCGCTTACGAGGTGCGCATCCTGCCGCCTAACCGCGTACGCATTCAGGGCAAGCTGGTCGGGCTGTTCCGCAGGTATTAGGCACCAACGCCTTCGTCATCGCGCATGAACGTCGGGCCGCAATCGCAACACGGCCTGCGGCAGGCTCGCCGAAAGCCAGGCGGCGATCGCTGCCTCCTTGCGATAATAGAGGAGGCCGCTAGTGATGACGGCGATTCCGATCAGCGACAATGCGAACGGAAACAACAGCGAGTCCTTGAACACCACTTCGGCGAGATTGCCGAGATAGAGGGTGATGCCGAACGCGCCGAACACCGCATAGGCCCGCCGCATGATGATCACCGCCACGAACAACAGGCCAACATTGAACAGGCAATAGATGGCTTTGCCGACCTCGGTCGCCCCTTCGGTCGCGGTGATACCGCCCCAAAACGCTAGCAAGCCGAACAGGTGCAGCCAGAAGGCAAAGTCGCTGCTGCGGCTGCGGTAGTCGACATCCCAGGCGACCGCGAGCATGGCGAGCCCGAACCATATGGACACCTTGCGCCGCATCTCACCGTCGATTTGATCGGTGCCGAAGATCCAGGGGGTCAGATCCATCGACATGAACCACAGCGCGGCGGCGATGATCGCGACGATGAAGGGAAAGCGGTAAAAGTGGAGCGCAACGACGCCGGCAATGACGGTTGCGATTTCCATGAAAATAAAGCTGCCTTGGACCCATTCATAGAGGTCATGAATCGTGCCGGGATTGCCGAACTCGCCCCACGCGCCCAGCTCCGTCTGAACGCCCAAGACGGCAAGCGGCGCCATCGACACCGCGATGGCGATCAGGAGCCCTCCCGGCACGCGCAGATTCTTGCGGTGCCAGAGGTAATTGCCGGCCCAGGTCAAGGCGACTGCATAAACGACGGCGCAAGCGGTGAGCGCGCGACCGCCCATTTGCGCAAATGCCAGAGTCGTATAGAGACCCATGGCACCGATCACGATCAAAGCGCCCGCGTACCAAAGCAAATGCGCAACGTCGAACTTTTCGGCTGGCAGCGCTGCATCTGCCGGCGATGGCTTCGACAGGAATGCGAGAAGCCGCGCCAAATCCGCGGCATCGATCACGCCGGCGCTCGCTGCGGCTCGAAGATCGGCTTCCGAATACGGCATCGCCGTCAGGCTCCGTGCTTCACGGGACTATCACGCACTTCTCGTCTTGCTGCGGCGTTTCGCTGTTTGTGGTTAGTCTGGCACCCCGAAATGACGCGGAATTGAATCAATCTCCCGCCTCCAGATCCTCAGGCTTCGGTGTCGCGTCGCGCGGCGGTGTCCGTGAATTTGCGGAAGCGTTTGCTGTTTCGTCGGATGTGCTAGCGGTCGAAGCCCGCGTCTGGCGCGGCGCCCAGGGCCGATCGAAATTCGGCGGCCGCGCCGAATCGATCACAAAGCCCGCGCCATCGCGGCGCAACGCCAGCGCTCCCCGCGCGCGCCAGAGGCTGCGCCCGATCACGGTCGCGGCATAGTCGGGCGGCGCGTCGCGCGTTGCGACGATGATTGTCGCGCGCCGGCAATCCTCCTCGAATGCGTCCGGCGTCAGCGCGTAGGCAACCAGCCGGCCGTCCACGAGCTTGCCGATACACCCGGACGGGTCGCAGCTGATGCCGTTACCGAGCCCGGGGTCGCGGGCGTCGCGCCCGTCGGAGTCGGCGGCGAGCCATTCGTGGATGGCGAACGCATCGCCGCCGGCGTGGTGGAAGGCGAGCCGGCCGTCCGCGCCGCGTACCGCGAATGTCCGGCCGTCGCCGGCAACCAGAATGTCCGGCACCGGCGCGCGCGCCGCCCAGATGATGACGAGCACCGTGAGCACGGCGCCGCTCCAGCGCAGCGGCGTCTTGAGGAGCCCGATCGCCAGCAGGCCCGCCGTCGCCAGCAACAACGGCCCGGTGCCGAAGGAGTTGACGCGGCCGAATGCGCCGGGCAGGCCCGCCACCCAGAGCGCGACCGCATCCATCCAGTCGATGCCGTAACCCATTTGCCGCCAGAATTCGGCATCGAATCCGAACGGCATGGCGATGAGACCGATGAGGCCCATCGGCATCACCCAGCCGGAAACGACCGGCATGGCGAGCAGGTTGGCGAGCACGCCGTAGGGCGCGACCCGATGAAAGTGGTAGGCCGCATAGGGCGTGGTGGCGAGGCCGGCGACGAGCGAAGCGAGAATAAGCCCGGCGGTCTGGTTGACGCCCCACAGCGCCGCGCGGGCGCCAAGCGAAGAATCGACTCCCGGCCGCGTCCAGGGCAGGCCGCGGCTGTAGGCGGCGACCAGCGCCAGCGTCGCCGCAAACGACATCTGGAAGCTCGGGTGCACGACCGCTTCCGGCGCAAGGAGCAGGACCAACAGTGCGGCAATCGTCACCGTGCGCAAGGTCAAGATCGGCCGGTCGAGCATGACGCCGAGGAGCACGATCGCGATCATGATGAATGAGCGCTGCGTCGCCACCTCGGCGCCCGATAGCACGAGATAAAACGCGGTCACGAGCAGCGCGGCGAATGCCGCCCATTTCTTGATCGGCATCCGATCGGCCACTCCCGGGATCAGCGCCAACAACGCCCGCAAGAAGAAGAACACGACGCCGGCGACCACCGCCATGTGATAGCCGGAGATCGAGAGCACGTGCCCGATGCCGGAAACGAACATCGCGTCGTAGAGGTGCGGCGAGATCGCGTCGCGCTTGCCGGTGATCAACGCCGAGGCGATAGAGCCGGTGTCGCCCTTCACCACGGAGCGGATGCGCGCGTCGATCGCGTCGCGCAGTCCTTGAACGAAGGCATTGGCGCGCATGCGCATACTTTCCGCCACCGGCGGGGTGACAATCTTGACGGCGCCGTGCACGAAACCGGACGCGCCGATGCGCTGGAAATAAAGGTCGCGGGCAAAGTCATAACTGCCGGGCCGCAATGGCTGCAGCGGCGGATTAAGCTGGGCTTTCACCTCGACGAAGGCGCCGGCGGGCGGCGCCATGCCGCGGCGCACCGAGAGCCGCACGCGCTGCGGTTTCCCGGCGATCCGGTTGCCGTCGATCCGCTCGACCCGCAGCACGAAGCGGTCGGTCTTCTGGCTCTCGTCCCGCAACTCGACGAAACCGGCGAGCGAGACGCTGTGGGCCGGATAGCGCAGCACCGGATGATCGACCAGCGCGGTCTTCAGCGTCGCCACGGCAAAGCCGGCGGCTATGGCGAAGAAGCCGAGCCCGAGCACGAAGGCGACCGGATGCCGGCGCAACAGCACGGCAGCGATGGCACCGACTGCCGCCGAAGCCGACGCCGCCCACCAGGCCGGCTCGCGCTCGGCGGTGAAATAAAGCACGATGCCGGCGCCGAACGCGACCGCGAACCACGGCAGCAAGCGGCCCGGCCCGACCTCGGCTATCGCCCACTCGCGGATACGCTCAGGGACGACGAAGTCGGCGCGCGGCCAGGCCGCGCCCCACGCCGGACGTGCTCCGCCGAGCGGCCAAGTTCGCGTGCCAGTCCGTGTGCCCGTTCGCGCGCGGGTGCGCGCGTCGCCCTCGTCCGCCACCGCGCGCTCCCCAAGAGAAAAGCCCTCGCGCGTCAACAAGTCGGCGCATGCTACCTAAGGGCGAGCGCTATGGCGAGCGAGCTTGTGGGCAACGAAGGGTGCTCCGCGCCCCGCCGGTGCGCGGGAACCTTTCTCGTCGCCTGGGGACTTCATTCGCGGTATTGCTCGTCGCTGACCTTTTCCATCCAGTCGACGACTTTGCCGTTCAACGCTTCCTGTAAGGCGATATGCGTCATCGCCGTCGTCGGTGCGGCGCCATGCCAATGCTTCTCGCCGGGCGGAAACCAAACGACATCCCCCGGCCGGATTTCCTCGATCGGGCCGCCCCAGCGCCGCGCCCGCCCGACGCCGGCGGTGACGATGAGGGTCTGGCCAAGCGGATGGGTATGCCAGGCGGTCCGGGCGCCCGGCTCGAACGTGACGCTCCCGCCGCGAACGCGTGCCGGTTCGGGCGCCTCGAACAGCGGGTCGATGCGGACCGCGCCAGTGAAATAGTCCGCCGATCCCTTGGCGGACGGCTGTGAGCCGTTTCGCTTGATCTCCATTTCATCCTCCGCGGTGTTGGCGCCGGCGTCTCTGCGGCCACGGGTCCGGCTGCTGCTACAGCGAAACCGCCAGTGGCGGCGAGCACGTGTCTGCGCGTGATCATGGCAGCTCCTGGCCGATTGCTTGGCTAAGATTTAAGCTGTCCGGGCTATGACCTCTACTATCCAAGCCGCCGCCGGTCCTCGGCGGCTTTTGCGCTGTTGGTCGACGCGCTCCGCTACCGGGGTTGAATCGTCACGCCCGCGCCTGTCGCGAGTACGCGCCCTATTTGTTGTCGTCGGCGACCTTGGCCCAGCTGTCGCGCAGTCCGACCGTGCGGTTGAAGACGAGCCGGTCGGGCGTGGAATCCGCGTCGCGGCTAAAATAGCCCTGGCGCTCGAACTGCACCGCCTCTGCGGAGTTTCCGTCAGCCAAGGAGGGTTCGACACGGGCCTCGGCGATCACTTCCAAAGAATTGGGATTGAGATCGGCGGCAAAATTCGCGGCATTCGGATCGGGGCGCAGGAACAGCGGGTTGTAGAGCCGCACTTCGGCCGGCACTGCGTCGGCCGCCGAAACCCAGTGCAGCGTCCCCTTGACCTTGCGGCCGTCCGGCGCGTTGCCGCCGCGGGTCGCCGGATCGTAGGTGCAGCGCAGCTCGACGACCTCGCCGGCTTTGTCCTTCACCACCTCGCGGCAGGTGATGAAATAGGCGTAACGCAGCCGCACCTCGCGGCCCGGCGCCAGGCGGAAGAATTTCTTCGGCGGGTTTTCCATAAAGTCTTCGCGCTCGATGAAAAGGTCGCGGCCGAAGCGCAGGCGCCGGGTGCCGGCACTGGCGTCTTCGGGGTGATTGACCGCCTCGACCTCTTCGCTTTGGCCCTCGGGATAATTCTCGATGATGATTTTCAGCGGCCGCAGCACCGCCATGCGCCGCTGCGCCGTCCTGTTGAGGTGCTCGCGGATGGAAAATTCGAGCATGCCGACATCGACGACGCTGTTGGCCTTGGCAACGCCGATGCGCTTGACGAAATCGCGGATCGCGGCCGGCGGCACGCCGCGCCGGCGCAGCCCCGCCAGTGTCGGCATGCGCGGATCGTCCCAGCCGCCGACATGGCCGCCGCGCACCAATTCGGTGAGCACGCGTTTCGACAGCACCGTGTAAGTGAGATTGAGCCGGGCGAACTCGTATTGATGCGGATGCGAGGGAACCGGCAGGTTGTCGAGGAACCAGTCGTAGAGCGGCCGATGGTCCTCGAATTCCAGCGTGCAGATCGAGTGCGTGATGCCTTCGATGGCGTCCGATTGGCCGTGAGCGAAATCGTAGCTCGGATAGATGCACCACTTTGTGCCGGTGCGCGGATGCTCGGCGTGCAGGATGCGGTAGAGCACCGGATCGCGCAGGTTGATGTTGCCGGACGCCATGTCGATCTTGGCGCGCAGCACGCGCGCGCCGTTGGGAAATTCGCCGGCGCGCATGCGGCGGAACAGATCGAGGTTTTCCTCGACGCTGCGGCCGCGATAGGGGCTTTCGGTCCCGGCCTCGGTCAGGGTGCCGCGCGTTAGCCGCGTCTCCTCCTGCGTCTGGTCGTCGACATAGGCCTTGCCGGCGCGGATCAGGTATTCCGCCCATTCGTAGAGGCGCTCGAAATAGTCGGACGCGTGATAGAGATGCTCGCCCCAATCGAAGCCGAGCCAGCGCACATCGCGCTCGATGGCATCGATATATTCTTGTTCCTCCTTGGTCGGGTTGGTGTCGTCGAAGCGCAGATGACAGCGGCCGGAAAATTCCTCGGCAATGCCGAAATTGAGGCAGATCGACTTGGCGTGGCCGATATGCAGATAGCCGTTCGGCTCCGGCGGGAAGCGGGTGACGACGGTCTGGTGCCGGCCGGACGCGAGATCGGCGCGCACGATGTCGCGGATGAAGTCCTGCCCGGCTTCCCGTAACGGTGCTTCGGCAATCGACATAGGGTTTCCTTTGCCGGCGATTCCAGGTCGCCGCCGTGCCTCCGATTGGACAACTTGGCCCGCGTGGTCAAGTCCGTCGTTGGATATCGACGGAGCCCATCGCAATTTTGTTTCCGTAGCGTCAGCCCCCGCATTCGTAAATCCAATTCCCAATAGGTGGCCTACCATCGCGCTTTGATTGGTATGCAGGACACTAGCGGTTAGCGGTAGACCTTTAGCCTTCAACTTTTCCATGAAACTCGCAAATATCCCGCGCCGCCGTGAGCTTTTACTCACCCCGATATAACGCAACGAGACGGCTCCCTGCTCATGAAGATCTGGTTTTGCGAGCGCAAAACCAACAACTGTGCCGTCCGCATCAATAGCAACCCATGACTCTCCACTGGCGCGGCATTGAATGATTACGGTCTTTATTTTGTCTTGGGTTTCCGGCGTGTCGACAGAAACCGGGATTTCAGGTGCTACCTCCTCTAGCACGGCCAATATGTCAGTCTCATCGTCGCGGGCCGCTACACGATAAACAATCGGATTAGATATTAGGGTCATCGTACCGCCCTTGGGGCTAGAAGATTAGTTGAAGGATTTATATCTGCTGATAGTTGAACGGGGGAATAAGGCAATGCAGTCTAAAATCGGTACTATCGCCATCGCTTGTCAGTCATGGGTAGGCACGCCGGCCCGGCCGCGATTTTTGACGCCGGTTTATCGCGTCGAATATGAAACCAAAGAACAGCGGCAAAACGTATTTGAAGTGCCTGCGTCGGATGTATTTAGCGCGCGCCAAGTTGCGTCGCGTCTGCTAAATATTCCATTCACGATGGCTTAGCGAGCGTAGCCCGGATTGAGCTGCGCTCCACGCGGGCTACTTGCTTTTCCGCGTCGTCATCGTGGTTGTTGCCTTCTTCATGGCTGCTCGGTTAAAAAACACGTTGTTCTCTATTCGTTCTTTTAATAGATTATCGGATAATCTCCCGATCGGGAGCGATTTGCGCCCCCGGGAAGGGTGGGATGCATGGGCAGCCGATCGAAGATTGAGTGGACCGATTCGACCTTCAACCCGTGGGTCGGCTGTACCAAAATCGCTCGTGCGAGGGGAGCACCCTCGGCGTGCGACTTCTGTTACGCAGAAAAATGGGCGAAACGGAGCGGGCAGGTCGAGTGGGGTAAGCATCCGCGTCGCCGCACGACGGAAGCGTACTGGCGTAACCCATTAGCTTGGAACAACCGAGCGCGGTCGTTCCAGACCGAGCACGGCCGGCGGCAGCGTGTGTTCTGTGCGTCCCTTGCGGACGTATTCGACAATCAAGTAGACCCCGCGTGGCGTGTCGATCTATTCAATCTTATTCGTGAATGCGATGAGTTGGATTGGCAACTGCTGACCAAACGGCCGCAAAATATCCGGAAGATGCTGCCCGCTGATTGGGGCGAGGGATATCCGAACGTCTGGCTGGGGACGACAACGGAAGACGCAAGTGCTTACAAGCAGCGAGCGTCGTTCCTTCTCAAAGTGCCAGCTGCAATTCATTTCGTGAGTTATGAGCCCGCTATCGGTCCGCTTGGGCGACTAGACATTGACGGCCAATTTCCCGACTGGATTATCATCGGTGGCGAGAGCGGCGTGCGCTCGGACGTCATTCGCCGGACTGATCCGCAATGGGTGCGGGAAGCAATCGCTGAATGCCGCCGCGTCGGGGCCGCGCCATTTTTGAAACAGTGGGGTACCTATAAGAATAATCCCGCCGTGGTCGAGGACGGACTCACCGAGCAGCAGGCCATCAAGATCGACCCACCCGAAAATGGCAAGGGCGGTGGCAAACTGGACGGCAGATTGTTGCGTGAATTTCCCAATAGCGCATCGCGAACGAAGGCTACAATTGCCTCAAGAGAGAGGGGCGCCAAGAATGCCTCAGAGGGACCCAGAGCAATATACGCAGGGTGACGACGGGCTGCTTGTCGAGAAGGTTGGATCCTGGGCCGTCGAAAAGCTCAAGCTCGTTACCGATTACGTCTATGCATCCGGCGGGGCTCGCAAGAAGTTTTTGGGTACGGGCGCTGCCTACATTGATCCGTTTTGCGGGTCCGGCCGCTCACTGATCCGGGGCAGCAGTACGTTCATTGATGGCAGTCCGGTCGCTGCGTTCAAGCGAGCCCTTCAATCGCCCGGTCGGTTTACGTCGATCAACATCTCCGATGGCGACGGGGAGCTTCTCGCCGCGGCGACAAAGCGCTTGAGCGCACTGAACGCGCCTGTTCGTCCCTTCCCGGGGCCGGCAGGCGAAGCGCTACCGAAGATTATCCAGAGCCTGGACCGAAACGGATTACATCTCGCTTTTCTGGACCCGTACAATTTGGCCGCGCTGTCATTCGATCTTTTCAAACAACCTGCGAAGCTCAACAATATCGACGTGATAGCGCACGTCAGCGTTTCTGATCTGCAACGCAACGCAGCCCGCTACGCTGACAAGGACTACGACCAATTCGACAAGTTCGCTCCAGATTGGCGGGCCAAGGTAGGTACCGACATGAACAAGGAGGCCTTTCGTGCTGCGATCCTCAAATATTGGTCTGACCAGGTGACGGCGCTTGGGCTTCCGCAAGCAAAGCATTGGGAATTGATCCGCGGTGATCAGGGCCAGCGCTTATATTGGCTGATCCTGCTAGCACGGCATAAGCTCGCTCACGGTTTGTGGGCAAAGGTCAGTTCGGCAGCAAAATCTCCAAGATTTGATTTCTAAACCATGAGATTCGGCTGGTGCGTGCGACAAATCTAATTGCGCTGCGCTTTATCCGGGCTAAAGCTTGCTGTCCCCAAAATGGGCTAACAATGTGCAAATAACACCCGCAAATAGCGAGAGAGTTGGATGCCTTCGCAGCAAAACTTATCCTGGCCAGAATTGCCTTGGTCTGACGTCATAGACCGCGTCTCCCGTTCCGTGTTTCGCGTAGTCGCAGGGAATTCCGCGGGAACGGGATTCTTAGTCAGTCTTGCGAGCGACCAAAGGGGCGGACAATTCGCACAGATAGCTACAGCTTGGCATGTCGTCGAAGACCTGGTCGGAACATCAAGCGAGCTGGAGCTCATTTCATCAAGTCTCAATGCTCATTTTACAACTCCTACAAACCAGATTGGATTCTATCCGCTCGGTGATGTTCGTTATGACACCGCTCTTTTAGTATTGCAGATGGAGAAGCCTCTGATTGATCAACGAGAGCTGTTACCGCTCTTTCCTAGTGAGTTCGTGCTTCCTCGTGGTGCGGAGATTGGATGGCTAGGATTTCCTGGAATTGTAGAACCGGAGCTCTGTTTTTTTCACGGACACGTCTCAGGGCAGCTCAACGACCCTCCGACATACCTCGTTGACGGGGTCGCAATAAACGGTGTCAGCGGAGGACCTGCGTTCGATAACCGGTGTCATGTTGTCGGGATCGTCTCAGAGTATCGGCCAAACACATTAAACGAGGGGCGTACATTGCCTGGTCTTGTCGGCCTCTTGCCGATTAACGCCGTGCGTTATTGGATGGAGAATCGCCTGGGCGCGAGAGTGTTGCACCGATCCGACATTGATCCGAAAGAACGAAGCGGCTAGTTAGCGCGTAGAGCGGATCACCAAGTAGCCTAGATGGAGCCCCGGTCGTACCTTCGGTGCGCCCGAGCAAGTAGCCCGGATGAGCAAGCCCGGATGGAGCGAAGCGCAATCCGGGATCAACCGCTCGGCTTGCCGAAAGCCATCATGGGTTCTTCGGCATCGCCCGCCCAGTCGGCAGGCAGCAGCCCGCGCTCAACATAGGCGTGAAACGAGGAATATGGCCAGTCGCGTGCTCGAGTCACCCGCTGGTGCTTGACCGGGTTGAAGTAGCCTGGATCGAGCGTCAGCGAGATCCGGGGCATCGTTTCCGTATCAAACGGTTCCCCGGATTGCCCTGCGCTCGGTCCAGACGACGCCTGTCCCTTTATTTGCGACAGGCTATTGACGTCCGTCACCGTATCGATTACATCGTCCCCATCTCGTTCACGGAGGGACCTTTCGCGAGGGTACTTCGAAAGTGGAACGAGGGCGGTCCCCGCGCGCGGCGTTACGACCCGCTCCCGGGCGGCTCCGGGCATCATTCACACCGGTACTACGGCCGGTGCGGGAGGTGCAGTCCCTGGACTGGGACAGGTGAAGGCGGGTAACGCCCGCCGGATCCACGTCCCAGGAAGCATGGCCTGGAGTTGAGCCAGCCGGGCGAAAGCCTCTGGCGAGAGCCGCGGCGGAGCGCCGAAAGGCGAGCGCGTCCCGCCGGACGCGCGCCGCGGCGACGGGGGACAGGCGGTAACGCCGCTCCCCCTGACGCGGCCAATGGATGGATGCGCCTTTTGGCGCTCCGCCTCCCTCCCCTTTTTTGGAGGGAGGTTTTGGCAAGGGCGTTCTTGCAGTGGCGTGGCAAAGCTCGGGCGCGGAGAAGCGTCGCGAGAAGGGAAACGCATGCGTCATTGCGAGGAGGCCCGAAGGGCCGACGAAGCAATCCAGGGGCCGCTGGCTCTGTGCAAGCCGCCCTGGATTGCTTCGCGGAGCCTGTCATCGGGCCGGCCACTTTGGGCCGGACCCGTTGGCTCGCAATGACGAGAAGTGCCGCGAGAAAGAGAATTATTGCCATGAGCAAAAGCGAAGACGACCTGTCGCCGGAAGAATGGCAGGCGCGTCATGACGCCGCCTGCGCGATCGTCGCCCGGAAGTATTGCGACCGGTTCGGGTTCTGGCGCGACTGCCGGTATAAGCCGTGCCGCAGCGCCAGGCGGTGCAGCGGGGACGCGGGCGCCTGTCTGCAGAGCCGCTCGCAGAGCGTTCCCTACGAAGCCGGCATTGCGGCGCGAACTCGGATGGCAGCCGAAACGCCTGCAAACGCCGACCGCTTCACCCGAGCGGCCCACGGCTATGCGCACCACTCGCTCTGCCTGCACAAAGCAACGAGCGAGAAGATGCGAGCCAAGATGCAGGTCAGGATGCGGAAATGATCAATCTCGCCGGCGCGTCCTTCCATTCGCTGCCGGCTATGCTACACGGCGCCCGACATGAGCATCGTTCTCCGCTTCGCCCCCTCGCCGACCGGCTTCCTGCATATCGGCGGGGCGCGCACCGCGCTGTTCAACTGGCTTTACGCCCGCGGCCGCGGCGGGAAAATGCTGTTGCGGATTGAGGACACCGACCGCGAACGCTCCACGCAGGCTGCCATCGACGCCATCCTCGACGGCCTGACTTGGCTCGGCATCGATTGGGACGGCGAAGCCATTTACCAATTCGCGCGCTCCCCCCGCCACCGGGAAGTGGCCGAGCAGCTCCTGGCCATGGGCCACGCCTATCGCTGCTATGCGAGCCCCGAGGAGCTCACGCAGATGCGCGAGGCGGCGCGGCGCGAAGGCCGCGCCAAGCTTTATGACGGTCGCTGGCGCGACCGCGACGCAAGCGAGGCGCCGCCTGGCGTCAAACCGGCGATCCGGCTCAAGGTGCCGCTGACCGGCGAAACCGTGATCGAAGATCAGGTGCAGGGCCGCGTGGTCTGGCAGAACGAGAATCTCGACGACCTCGTGCTCTTACGCTCCGACGGCACGCCGACCTACATGCTCGCCGTGGTGGTTGACGATCATGACATCGGGGTGACGCACATCATCCGCGGCGACGATCATCTGACCAACGCCGCGCGGCAAAAACAGATCTACGACGCGCTCGGCTGGCCGGTGCCGGTGATGGCGCACATCCCGCTGATCCACGGTCCCGACGGTTCGAAACTGTCCAAGCGTCACGGCGCGCTCGGCGTCGATGCTTACCGGGCCATGGGCTATTTGCCGATGGCACTGCGCAATTATCTGGTGCGGCTCGGCTGGAGCCATGGCGACCAGGAAATCTTTTCCACCGAGGAAATGATCGCGGCGTTCGATCTGCCGCAGATCGGCCGCTCGCCGGCGCGGTTCGATTTCGCCAAGCTCGAAAGCCTCAACGGTCACTACATCCGCAGTAGCGCCGATGCGGCGTTGCTGGCCGCGATCGATCAGCTTCTGCCGCACCTTGCCGACGGCGGAAAAATCGCGGCCAAGATGACGCCGCAGCTGCGAAGCCAATGGCTCGCGGCCATGCCGAGCTTGAAGGAGCGTGCCAAGACGCTTCTCGATCTTATTGACGGAGCACATTTTCTACTGGCCGATCGGCCTCTGCCGCTCGATGACAAGGCGAAGGCCATGCTCACGCCGGAGGCCAAAGCCCTCCTGCGTGACATTGCAACCGAACTCGCCGCAGTCGAGCCTTGGACGATAGAGGCGACTGAGCAAGCCATGCGCGTATTCGCCGAGCGCAGAGGCGTCAAGCTCGGCGCCGTCGCGCAGCCGTTGCGGGCGGCGCTGACCGGCCGCACCACGTCGCCAGGCATATTCGAGGTGCTGACCGTGCTCGGCAAGGCGGAGAGCCTGGCGCGCATTGCCGATCAGGTCGGACTTGAGGAGCACAGCGGCGCATCGGTCGATCCGCGCGAATAGCAGCTCTGCAATACCGGCGTATCTGCGCCCGGATGCGAAAGTTCACGTCACGGATTGGCCTGGCGCAACCGGATCACGGCTCCGTGCCCCCGCTGGCGCGTCGCCCGATAAAAGCCTATTTTCTTGCAGTGCACACTTGGGTGCGCTACCCAAATAGGGCCGGACCACAGGCCTGCAGCCGTTTTTGCCCGTTAGGCCGCGTGCACCGCACTGTTAAGGTTGCCACACCAGCGAGGATGCGATCATGGACGCGAAAACCGGCGCCAACCTCAAGATCGGCAAACTGACGCTTGGCGACAAGAACTTGTCGTTTCCGCTCTCCGAGGGAACGATCGGCCCGGCTGTGATCGATATCGCCAAGCTTTACAGCGAGGCGGGCATCTTCACCTACGATCCCGGCTTCACCTCGACCGCCAGCTGCGAGTCCAAGATCACCTATATCGACGGCGACGAAGGCGTCCTGCTCTACCGCGGCTATCCGATCGAAGACCTGGCCGAGCACGGCGACTTCCTCGAAACCTGCTATCTGCTGCTCTACGGCGAGCTGCCGACCGCGGCGCAGAAGCAGAACTTCGACGACCGCGTGGTTCATCACACGATGATCCACGAACAGATGAGCCGCTTCTTTCAGGGCTTCCGCCGCGACGCCCATCCGATGGCGGTGATGGTCGGCTGCGTCGGCGCGCTGTCGGCCTTCTATCACGACTCCACCGACATCACCGATCCGACCCAGCGCATGATCGCCTCGACCCGCATGATCGCGAAAATGCCGACGCTGGCGGCGATGGCCTACAAATATTCGATCGGCCAGCCGTTCGTCTATCCGAAGAACGATCTGAGTTACGCGGCGAACTTTTTGCGGATGTGCTT
>Ga0187891_1001020_pt1 | contig 25257 bp, 20 predicted proteins | sample June2016WEW_21_4_FD_132990 | JGI IMG/M metagenome (GOLD analysis project Ga0187891, IMG submission 132990) | Peatland microbial communities from SPRUCE experiment site at the Marcell Experimental Forest, Minnesota, USA - June2016WEW_21_40 | ecosystem: Environmental > Terrestrial > Soil >... | reverse complement strand
TGTCGTTGCGGAGAATCAAACAACAAACCGTTCTGCGATGGAACACACACAAAAATTGATTTTGACGGAACTGAAACCGCAGTCAAAAAACCCCACGACAAGCAAGCGCAGGTCATTGACGGCCCTACATTGCTACTTAAGGATGCGCCTGCGTTATGTGCTGCCGCTAGATTTTGCCACAGAGGTGGAGGAACTTGGGGATTAACCCATCAGTCTGATGACCCTAAAGCCAGCGAGTTAGCCGTTGAAGAAGCTTGCCTGTGTCCTTCAGGTAGGCTCGTAGAAAGTGACAAGAGAACAGGGAAAGTTTTCGAGAAAGAGTTTGAACAGGCAATAAGTCTTGTGGAGGATCCGCAGAATAAAGTGAGCGGTCCAATTTGGCTCAAGGGCGGGGTACCTGTGGAGTGTTCTGATGGAACTACGTATGAAGTCCGGAATCGTCAAACCCTTTGTCGATGCGGTAAATCCCAGAATAAGCCATTCTGTGATGGGTCCCATATAGATGATGGATTCAACGACGGCGACGAATCCTTGAAATAAAGAATTAGGGTGCGTCTAGAAAAAGATAAGGCTTGAGGTTCTTACTGTTTTTCAGCAAGATCTCCACTTTTTGGGCTAGGTTTTTACTTCGGCGGGAATTTAGAGTTTATCGCCTTGTAGAATGTGTCGTCATCCGCAAACCCCACAATGTTTCTCAGGGGATTAGGCTTAGGCTGCCCATACCATTTCATGTTCCATTCAGCCATCGCATCCAATGCCTTTACCAAATCCACACCCTTCTCAGTAAGAGAATATTTGTTGTATGGCGGTGAAGCATTCTCTATCTCTTTCTTAACAATTCCATGTTCAACAAGCTTTGCAAGTTTGGAAGACAGTGTTCTTGAACTGATCGGTCTTAATTTTTCCATCAACTGGTTAAATCTTAGGGGACTCTCCTCAAACGCGAGGTTGCCTAGTACATGAAGGCTCCATTTGTCTCCTACAATAGCTACGGTTCGATCAACTAGTTGTTTTTTGGTTTCTTTATTTAAACTATGATAAGGAATTGCAGACATTAGAATCACTCAGAAGCTTCTATTTCTAAAACTATCTGCTTTAATAAGTAAAGCATGTTGCTATTAATAAAGTAAATTCCGTTAAAAACAGTTTCTTTCTCATGGATTACTTACTTTGTTATAGGTTATGGAAACCTTAAGTATTCTTTTTGGTCGTTCGATAGATAGAAATGATTGGAGAAAAAGTTATGACAAGTTTTCCTTTAAGAGACCAAACAAATGACCATCTATTAACACCCAAGAACTCAGCTTTAATTATCATTGACTACCAGCCAACTCAGGTAAATTCAATTGTATCTATGGACCGGCAGCTCCTTGTCGACAACATAGTTAGAGTGGCAACGACCGCCAAAATATTCGGCTTACCCATTGTTTTGTCAACAGTTAACGTAAAAACAGGTTATAATCAGCCCACAATTCCCCCACTTAAAAAAGTGCTCCCTCAACAATTGGAACTTGATAGAACACAGATCAACGCCTGGGAAGATAAGGATTTCAACGAGGCAGTAAAAGCGACTAAACGTAAGAAACTGGTTATGTGCGCCCTATGGACAGAAGCATGCCTGACTTTTCCTGGCCTTGATGCTTTGAAAGAAGGTTATGAAGTGTACCCAGTTGTTGATGCTGTAGGAGGAACATCAATAGTTGCACATGAGACTGCACTGCAACGCTTAGCCCAAGCTGGCAGCCAAAACATTTCGTGGGCCCAATTTGCTTGTGAATTGCAGCGAGACTGGAACCGGCTTGCCACAGCGAAAGAGTTTTCGGAGATTTTTACTGCGCCAAACTCCCCGCTTGTAAGAGACGCTCAGCAAAGAGAAAAAATCACCTTTAGTGAACCTTCTACTGTCCAAACTATCGTAAAGTAATCTGCTGCTCTAGGAAAAAAGCAAAATCAAGCTGCCCTTTTTTAGTTTCCAAAAGCCTTTTTTGGTTTGATGAAAGTTCATGACTCCAACTCTTTGAAAGCCTCTTCTAATTCTTCCTCGGTGTTCATGACAATTGGCCCTTCCCAAGCTACAGGTTCGCCTAGCGCGCGCGGCGCCCTATTTACCGGTAAATTGGGGCTCGAATCCCTTCCCCGGCGCTTTTTTTTAGCGCCATATTTAGGTCTATTCAGCAAAAATAATGTTAATTGCGGTTCTCTATATTTGCCTCCAAAAGTAACTTTTTATCTGACGTCAAATTTTTTTAACGGTTAGCGCGCACGGAAATTTTTTTCAATCGCGGGTTCGCGAAGTTAGGGCTTCTCGTCTAAGCTTGAAAGACAGAAAGTGTAGTTAGAAATTAGGCGAGTTTTTAAATCAGGCAGTTGGAGGTAACTTGTTTTTGGTAGGATCTTTTGCAAACAAGAATAAAACTGCAGCTGCTACTACGGCGGCAATACCAAACATAACCATTATAATATGGAAGTTGCTGGCATAAAGGTTCAGCAATAATCCACTTACGCTTATTCCCAAAATGAGGCCAAGGGACCGAAATGATTGGTTCAGAGACATCATCGTACCTCGAAAACCTGGAACTTGCTCAAGAATCAGGCTAGTAAAACCAGCGGCATTCACACCCACAAAAAAGGTTGCTACCAACCAGAATGCTAAGGAACCATACACGCAGGGTACAAAAGTGAAAAAGATATGTAAAAAGCCGGCAAATAACGCTGTTGAAAGTGCAAGAAGCCACCTGCCTGTTCGGTTTATGAGCCGTGCCGCAACCAAGCCGCCGAGAACCCCAGATGCTGAAGCCATCAAACCGAAGACGGCACCAGTGCTTAATGACACCGAGAAATACATTCTGAAAAAAGTAACAGCATATACGACCAGAGACGAATTAATTCCTATGAGCACGGCGCTAATAATGCATGCGACTGCAGATTTGTTTGTTAAAATTTGTTGGAAGGCCTTTAAGTATTCAGGCTTGACGACCGACAGGTCTTGACGCGGTTTTGAAGGAATAGCAAGAAAACCAAGGAGAAGGCTAACCATAGAAACTGGAAAGATAAACCACAACAGAACTGCACGCCATCCAGCGTCCAAAGCAATAATACTCGTAACGGGAGCCACAATAAGATTGGTAAAAAATTGACTAGAAACCACTAAACCTACGGCCCATCCTCTTTTTTCTAAGGGCAAAACTTCTCCGATTAATGTAAAAATCATTGTGCCAACCATACCGCTTCCAATTCCTTCAAATACAGGGGAGAACAGCACTGTGGCAAAATTCGGGGAGAAATAGTAAACTAATATTCCCACGCCATAACTCGTGATCCCCAACAGTAATAATGACTTATGCCTAAATTTGACAACCAGAAAACCTAATACCAAACCAATTATCAGACCAGTTAAATAGCTAACTGTGGCAAGCTGGCTCATGGTTCCAACTGAAACTTTGAATGTTTTGGCCACGTCAACGAGAACTATATTCTGAAAATAAGTAGTAGTATATATCGATAAATTAGCTAAAAAAAGAGCAGGCATAAACATTTGGAGCTTAAAATTTCTTTCGACTTTGGGCTCGCGCTCGTTCATGCTTTACTATTCTCTATTCAATTAATATATTAAATTAATGTTATAATGTTTAATGCTTGTCAAAAACTCTGAAAAAAGTGGCGTATAATTCTATTATTTATTCTCAATTTTAAAATACTAAAAAGCTTCAATAATACAACAATTGTGATGGCAAACCTGAAAGAATCGACAAAGAAAAAACAGGAAAAAACAAATTGTTGCTGACCCGCTCCGATGGACTACGCTCAGGTTGAGGTAAAATAATATCCAATTGGCTACCTCAAGTTAGCTAAAGTTGTATTTAATTTTCAAGAAAGAAAAACAGAAAATAAGGAAGATTTCGGCTGTCCTGTCGATAAGTCTGGTTTTACTATGTTGGTATCAAACAGTACCCTGTCCATTCAGCGGTTTTGACTAATGGCCCATTGTAAGATAACATCAGTGTCTGCCCTTTAAATTCGCCAAAGCCCTGCAAAACTAAGTTCACTGAATAGGAAGTAGCTCCGAGGGGAGCACCGGTGGAGGAAAGAGAGGTTACACCAACATAATTAATATTTATGATTCCTGAAAATCCGTCGCTCGAGCCTAAAGCGGGTACATACCATGTTGCATCCGAAAGACGGTCAGCCACGCCAGTTTTACTGTTATAAACTAAATTCGAAACGGAATGAGAGTAAATATTGTAGGTATTACTTCCTATACCGAGCTTGCCCACGACATCAGATTGGTATCCGATCTCAATCGTTATGCTACCAGAAGTCCACGAATATTTAGGAGCAACTGGTGGGTTTCCAAGTCCAGTCGTCGTATTCCATGCAGTTACTTTTTGCGAGTGTATCGGACAAGCCATAACTGGAGCTACAGCAAGCAGCATCAAAAAAACTACCATCGGAGCCAAAATCGTTTTTCTATTCATCTTTTTCACCTCCACTAACTATCATTGGCATACGTTGAGTATCGAAAAATACATAGTTATTTTTCTAGCAGCAACGCAACTGAAAAATAGGCTAAAACTAAAGATTAGGTGATAATTACACCAATCAGTGCTAAAGTAAACCATTAAATCCCCTAATCAATTTTATACGTCTAAAAATAGCTGATTCATCGCTATGGAGTGCAAAATACCCTTATTCTTTTTTCTTATTCATTATTCGGCTATCGATTAAGCGTTTTATTATTTCTTTTTCATAAACGACTCTCAATCTTAAAATTTTGCCTCCACGACCCCTTTCGCCCGGAAAGAATCTAACTTCGACTAGACCGCGACTCTCCAACTCGATCAAAGCTTGTCCCTTGCGTCCTCTAAAGCCATACATACTGGACTTCGACAATTTTCCATCATTAACAATTCTCATTAAAGATCTCCAACCAGCTTTCTCCTGTGCTATTCTACGTCGCATGTAATCTTCCACAAAAGCGCTTACAAGGTAGTCAAAGGCTCTTTTTGCTGCTTCTGTAGCAAATTCAAACTTGGCATCCAAATTAGCAGTTGTTGGTGCTGAAGCTTTCTCATTTTCGGGGCCTTTTATGATTGGTTTGCCTGAGACCTCGGTCGCAACTAAATCTTGTCTTCCAACTCTACTGGGTTCTGGTACAACCGTTATATTACGTTGCTCAGGTTTGCATACTCGAATCTTTCCTAAATCATCTCTGTAAATTACCTTCAGGTTAAAGTTGAAAACGCCTGTTTTTGTACCTTCAAGTTTGACCTTGCTTGTCCTGACTTGGAAGGGTTCGAGCTGTTTTTCCTTTACATCAAAAAACCCGTTTTGGCTATTAGACTCTTGCAGGAGGTTCCTAATCTTAAATTCAGGGTACAAATCATTTTCAACTCTGACCAACGAACCGTGCCCTCTGGAAACATTTACAATGTAAAGGCGAGCTTCAAATGTTTGACCAACTTCGACTTTTATGGGAAACATCAAATTTGCCTGCACTTTAACTTGGGCAAATTTTTTCTCAGCTTCACGATAAGCTCTTTGTCTCTCTTCAACTTGAACTTTAGATTCTTTAACTCGCCCCTGCCTCTCAAGAGCCCACGCGTAAAGTAATTTTACACGTGATTCGAATTCTGGTTGAGGCGAAGCCTTAAGCGAGTCAAAGCATTCCTTGAAGTATTTATCTGATTCCTTCCACTGACTTTTGCCAGCGTAGAACACAGCCTGAGCTATATCGCCATTCACCAATGGATGTAAAAGTATATCGGGCGGCAGTTTTATGAGTTTCTTGAAGTATTCTTCTGCACGTTTTAAGTCTCCAAGTTTAGCATAGATCACAGTAAAATTGGAGAAAACTATTCCGTGTACTGCGGGTGAATCGGTCTTCTCAGATAATTCCAGTGCTTTAAAGTTATATGACAGTGCTTTATTAAAATCGCCGATGCGCTCAAAAGCTTGTGAGCTAAATGCGTACGCGTAAAACAATCTGAGATAGTTGCCCAATTTCAATTTCTCGTCGATTTCGACAATTTTCGAGTACATGTTCAACTCTTCGTGCTCGAGCAGGCAGTTGCCAAAGGATCGGCCTGCAAAAGAGAGCGCTCCCATTTGCCAATTGGCATCTCTGAGTTCCTCAAACATGGCAATCGAGCGCAAAGAATCTGCCAATCCTTCCTGCGGTTTACCAAGTCTAACACGGTATATTCCGACGCCTATTAGAGATAGCGCTGCATCCCAAAGAGAGTACTCCTCCTCAAAAACGCGTAGACCTGCTGCGTGATTCTCCAAAGCGGAAACTAACATATTCCTGTTTTGGAATACCCTTCCTTTGTTTATTAAAATTCTTGCATTCTCCAAACGGTCAGCTGATGCATAAGGTTCGGCTTCCTTTACGAGGTTCATCAAGTGGGAAGTGTCGCCATGTTGGAAAGATGCGTCCATAGCCTTTCTGAACGCGCGCAACCTCAAAATGTCTGAGGGAGCGGTTGTAGCCAGTTCCTCGAATGTTCTCATTGCCTCACCGAACATAGAGTTGGCATAGTAAGCGTCGCCTAGCCCTTCCAAGGCATTGGTTTTTTCACTTAGGCTGTCAGGGTTTTCCCCGATTGTTTGCGCCACGTAAGTGAAATGTTTTATTGCTTCTTCGTTGCTAAATCGCAAGAGAGCAACTTTGCCTGCCTGTAAAGAGTATTTCACGGCTTTTTCTTTATTTCCCGCTTGATCATAATGATACGCCATGTCGTTTATGGAAAAACCATTTGCTTCTTGGCTGTCAGCCTCAATTTTCTCTGCGATCTTTGAATGGTACGCTCTCCTTAAAAGAAGAGGGATTTCATGGTAGATCATTTCTCGAGATTTTGCGTGACTAAACCTGTAGTAGTTTCCATCGCAACGTATCATAAGCGTGGTTTTTGCTATCTCGTTTAAATCTCTAAGAACAGTTACGTTATCTTGAGAAACAACTGCAGCGATCAACTTAGGATCAAATTTTTCGCCCATCACAGAGGCCGCGTCCAAGATTATTCTTTGATCGGATTTCAAGGCATCTAATCTTCGCAGTATCACATCCTTAATTTTTTTTGGAATTTCAAAGTTATCAAAGCACAAACTCCATTCACCATTGGTTTTGGAGAGGCTTCCTTGTTGATGCATCATCCTAAGGGATTCTACTAAAAAAAGAGGATTACCCTGGGTGTCGGCCGCTAACTTTTCTACAAGGTCTGAGTGCACAAATCCACCTAACATGTTCTCAGCAACTCGCCGAACATCATCCCGCTTGAGGTTGGATAGCTTAATTTCTCGGTAAAGATCATCACGTCCCATTAGAAGTAGAACTTTGGATAGTGGATTTGGATAACCTTCGACTGAAGCATTAAGTTCTTCGCTTCTGAAAGTGGCTAGGATTAGAATTCTCTCAGAAGCAGCTTGTCGTGCAAGATAATGAAGCAATGAGAGAGAGGCTGAATCAGCCCAGTGAATATCCTCCAAAACCAAAATCAAAGGTTTTTTCGTTGATAAAAATAACACTTCTTTACTGACTGCCTGAAATGCTTGATCTTTCCACGCCTGGGGAGAGGCGTTTCCGACTGTCTCCTTTGCTTCAGATTGATTTGTTCCGATAAGCCATGACTTTAAACTTAATTGCTGATTATCAATCGATACTCTATCTGTCTCATTACTCGACGAGTAAGAATCAAAGGCTTCCATGAACGGGAAGTATGGTATAGCGACGTCGCTCAGGCACCATCCACTTAAGACAGTTACTTGCTTCTTCTTGGCGATTTTCAGAAATTCTGTCGTAAGTCTTGTTTTTCCTGCTCCAGCCTCGCCAGAAATAAAGACGGCTACTCCCTTCCCCGACAAAGCTGAATCCAAGCATCGGTTTAGCTCTTCAAGTTCTTTTTCTCTTCCCACTATGTTTGGTTCGGCTAAGGTTTTCGAAGCCAATTTTTGATTTTCGCCTGCCTTTTCAAGCCCTTATTTATGATCATGATAGTATGATTACTCGTGCTATTTCAAATTTAGGAGTAATTCCAAAAATTAATCAAACTCATTTATAACTACATTTTTTAAAGCCTTTACGCATTCAGATAAACAATCAATTTTATGAAATCGAAATTAGTTTTCACACAGTTTCTTTGGGTTTAGGCATGTTATAATCTGAACCCAGCTTTTAAGCACCTTTGTTACCGGTAAATTGGGGTTTGAATCCCTTCCCCGGCGCCTATTTAAATCTCAGAACACGGAAGAATTTCTAATCCATAGTGGGCATTCACAAATCTAATCTATTTCGACATTCTTAGATATGATCGATAATGGGCGACAAAAATGCACAGTGATCTTGGGAAGGAGCACAAAGCAGAGCTACAATCGGATGAAGCGCCCGCTGTTGTTAAAGCAACGGTTGATACTGGAGAGTCTTTCTGCAAGATGTTTGGGGAAGCTATTGACGAGGCATTTTCTTCTCTGGGTGAATCTGCAAGAAAAGCAATATATACCCATCTGGAAAACTCGTTTGGGATTAAGAAGAGCGAAATTCCCTACAGGATAAATGATTTTTCAGATGCGCTTGAGAAAATTTTTGGACCAAGCGCCAGAAACCTGGAGATTCTCTGCATAAAAAACATTCAAGCCAAAGCTAGAATTGACTACGAGTGTGATTTACCCGAATCGATTGGGTCCGAATTGACGTTTAAAGAATACGTACGCTTCGCTAAGCAGAACTATAAACAGCAAGAAAGCCATCAACGAGCGGAATCAAAGAGCAGCTCCGACGAGAAAAAACGGTTAACGCCAGTGGCTCAAGAAAAAACAGATGAAAACAAAGTTACGCTAAAGACTGCTGACGTAATGGTCAAGAAAGTGATTACGGTGGATGAAGAAGAGTCAGTCAAAGAAGCAGCTGACATAATGAACCAGTTTGAGATAGGATCCGTAATTACCACAAGAAAGGGGAAGCCTATAGGCATAATTACTGAGCGAGACCTTTTGAAACGCATAGTTTCCGAGGGCAGAAACGCAAAAAAGACTAGAGATAAAGAAATTATGTCAAGTCCATTGGTCCTTGTTTCAACCGACACAGACTTAGAAGAAGCGGCATGCTTGATGTTCGAGATGAAAATAAAGAAGCTGCCAGTAACAGAACAGAACCGTTTGGTGGGCTTGGTCAGTCTAACAGACATAGCACGCGCTCAGCCGATGATAAAATTCCTGCAAAAACTTGCCGCGACGCAATCTACGCCGAAAAGCATGCAGAAAGTCTTAAATTTCTACATTGTTTAGCACAATATAAATTGTTACCGCTGGGATTTGAATCCAGCCTTTGAACTTCTTTGTTGCCGGTAAACTGGGGTTCGAATCCTTCCCCGGCGCCACTTCAAATTATTCAGGTTATCTTTAAAGAAAAGAGAGTGCATTATTGTGTTTTGAGTCCGCTAAGTCTCTTGTTGAGTTCTTCAAAGATTAGCTGTTTTTTTCTTTGTTTAGGTGAAAGACAACCTTGTTGGCCATTTCGTTTGAGATTGTGAAGATATAATTTAGTTTTATGACGCTGTCTTTTAGGGCGCCTTCGCTTTTTGTGAGCGGCATTCCTTTCATTTTGAGATTACTGGTTACGCCTGCTATCACGATGTTTCCTAACGCTTCGAACAGCACTACTGCTGGTCGGGTCTTGACTTCATTGGTGTTGTAAATTGAACGCTGGCAAGAATAACATCTCCGGGTTTAGGCATGTTCCCAAGCCTCGTCTTCCTCGTTATCCCATAATTCATTCATTTTCGCCTGCTGAATCGTATGGATAAACTCGTCGTATTGTCTTCTTTTTTTGGAGTCTTTTGCAATCTTTATTAAATCAGAAATTGTTTCGTTGTAGGTTTCTCTCGGATACTTTCTTATGTTTTTTAGCTCCTTAACTACGGATTTCTTAAGCTGTATTGTGGTAGCATCCTTCATTATACATCGCCTATAATTAACATATAATTTATTATAAGAACCCTTACGGTCAACGCCATATAAACGCACGGCACATCTAATGCCAGATAGAGCTCGAATCCTTCCTCGGCGCCATCAACAAATTAGGGTCCTTGTTCTTGAGAACGCTCGCCCTGCGATCAACCAACCAAATTCGTAAATGGTTATTTTAGGGCATCATACATTTAATATTGCTATAAGGATAAAGAGAAGCAAGAAGCCCCTCCGGGGTCTGTCTGTGTCTGTCTATGTGACAAACCAGACCGCTGTTTGGTGGCGACATCACCCTGCTCTCTGAGGTTCGAATCCCTTCCCCGACGACAACTTACTACGTCTCAAATTGTTTTATTTGCCTATTCCTTCTCTGTTCTACAGATTTTTTCCCGCAAAAAAGCATCAAATTTCCCCCAAAAGAGATTCTCCGTTGGTTCATGCAGTACCTTGCCAAGGGTATCCCCCCTAAATTGATCAAAATTGACCAATACCACCCAAGAAGTTATAGAAAGCGTTAGTTGAGTTAATTTTATATCTAAACTCAAATAATAGGTGGCTTAAGAGCGTGTTTAGCAAAATGGAAAAGATTGCTGAAGGAGTTAGTGACTTTGGTGATTTCAAAGCGGTTTTGTTTAAGACTGCTGATGGTCGTCATTTTGTGCGGGTTGTTCCTTTTAAGACTTCAGAAAAACCTCACCTTGAGTGGCTTTCCGGAAATGATTATTTAGAATGGCTCAGACGCTTGGCTGAGAGCGAAGAGTAAAACACGAAAAAGTCTAAATGCTTAATTGAAAAAAACAAATTAGCGGTCAAAGAAAAACCGCTGTGAGGTTCTTAGAGTGCGCTTATTCGGTCATGTAGGTTATGTCGTCCCATGGGTGTCTGTAGAGGCCTTGCTTGAGACGTTTCTGGTCGAGGACATGCGCCGTCATCCCGATGGTTCTGCCTACTACGAATAAGCCGTTTAGGGTGCCTATCTGAATGTATTCGTCTGCTTCACTCTTCGGCATTTCGTTTCTTAGCAGGTCGACAAAGCAAACTCCGATGCAGCCGTCCACGTTCAGGATAAGGTTGTCTTTTTTGGCTGTCGTGAGTTTCTCCACTTCGAGGGCGTAATCCAAAATTGGGGTGCATTTGAAGTTTTTCTTTGCGTACTCTTTTAGGATTGTTACCCGCTTGTCGGGGTTGTTTATACTTTTAATCAGGTGCCCGATGCCTTGGATGTTCTCGCCCTTAACTTTCATTTCCTCGATGAACTGAGCGGGGGTTAATCCTCGGTCATAGGCATCGGAGAACATCAGTGCTGCACCGTCAATGGCGCCTCCGAACCTGGGGCCAATGGTAAGCATTCCACTCGCCACTGAGGAAATCAAGTCTCTGCCTGCCCTAGCTGCAACTATGGCGTTGTGTGCGCCCGACACTGCGGGTCCATGATCAGCCGTGACCATGATGCTCATTTCTATAAACTTGGTTGCATAGGGTGGAAACTGATGTTTGAACCAAAGAATGCTGAGTACTCCTCCGATTCCTATGTCCTTTTTGAAGACCTCGGAAATCGGCATCTTGCCGTAAAGTAGTTCTTCGCCGCGGTCGTCTGAAATTGTGCAGATAAAATTGGAAGGCTTCCTGATTAGCCCTTCTTTTAATGCCTTAGCGTAGTCCATCGGGACTTTTGGAACGGGCGGTTCGGGTTTCGGCTTGATTACGCCACTGCAAACTAAGCTCTCGTATGTAGCCTTTATCTGCTGGTCGTAGTCGTCATATGAGTTGGGAACTATAGCTCCGGCGTTTCTTAGCGCGGCGTTTTTTGCGTCAGCAGTTTCTACATCGCAACCTGCTTTTGCTCCTGCATGTCCAAACTGAACTTCGGTCTTAAATGCTTTAGAGCAGGTTCCTGTGACCCAAATCACCAGCGGTTTAGTTATCTTCTTGTTCTTTAGCGCCTCGGCGATCTCGTATTCAGCGGTGCCGCCTACTTCGCCTAGGCACACCAACATTTTGATTTCTGGAATGTTCTCAAATCTGAGAAGGTGATCAAGAAGTGTGGAGCCGGGATAAGTGTCTCCGCCGATGGCTATGCCCTCATAGAGGCCATCAGTGTTCCTTGCGATGATGTTGTATGCTTCGTTGCTTAGTCCTCCGGATTTGGAGACGAACCCTACGGAGCCGGGTCTGTGAAGCTTGGAGTCAATTATGTTTTCAATGGTGCCGCCTGCGTTGCCAATTTTGAAGCAGCCGGCTTTTACTCCTCCGACAGTCGCGGGTCCTATGATGACTTTTCCCAGAGTTTTAGCTTTAGCTGTGAGCAGTTTCATTCGTCTTTCCGGTACGCCTTCCGCGATTATCACAACGGTTCGTATCTGAGGTATGGACAGCGCTTCCTCCGTTGAGGGTGCCGCCGACCGTAAGGAAGCGAAGTTTATCATCACGTCAACGTTGGGGTGCATCTTCGCGGCTTTTTCAATGGTTTTGTAAATGGGGATGAGGATTTCTCGTTTGCCGAAAAAGAACTTTGCGAAACTGTCTGCGCCTGTGGGATTAATTATTGCTGCGACTGAAGGCGTCTCACGGCCCGACACGTAGTCGAAGTCAAGCATCCTTTGAGTTGCGCTGACCTGATTGTTGTATATGAATGATTGAGTGTTCTTATCGAACAATTCGCAGGCGCGGGGTTTCTTGGTTGACTCTAATTTTACCATATTACTTGGCTCCTTTCAATGCCATGGAAACAATCTTGGTCATGTGCGTTTCGGGTCCATACACTTCAATCGGAACGCCTAGCTTCTCGCCGAGCTCTCTCATTTGAGACAGACCCTCCTTGTAGTTGGGGCCGCCTCTGCGAACGTAAATTTTGACCTTGTTCTCTTGGAGATTTTTCTGGTGCTCCTTAAGAGCTTTGATTATGCCTTTGAAGGTGCTGGCGACGTCGGTGAAATTCGCGATTCCGCCGCCTATGAGCAGGAACTTGCCCTTCGGGTTTGTCTTTCGCGTCATGATGTCGATTATTGTTTTTGCGTACAAATAAGTGAACTCCTCGCTTGGGTCACCGGAATATTCACCGTAGTTCGCCAATTCATTCATGAAGCCAAGGTCGGTGATGGTGTCTGCATATATGACTGATGCACCGCCGCCGGCAACCATTGTCCATACTCTTCCTTCGGGATTAAGAATGGTTAACTTAAGCGACGCTCCAGTCTTGGAGTCCAAGTCCTCGATGAAAGCTTCTTCTTCAGTGAGGGTTCGGCCAAAAGGTGCGGGAAACTCTATGTTGCCCCACTTGCTGCCGCTCTCGAACTCAGCAGTGCTATCCAGCTTTGCTGCAAGATCCAGTGGAACAACCGAATCCTCGGTAACTACGATAGGGTTCATCTCCAAATAGGTAAAGTTCAAGTCTGCATAAAACTTGAAAAGCGCTTCTATAAAGCCGGAAATTTGTTTCTTGCGGTTGATAGGGACTTTCTGTAGAAGTTTTTTCTCGATTTCTGCAGATGTAGGAAATGTACCGATGGGTACTTCCAAGCGTTTTGCCTTGCTGTCCACGTCTCCGACGTTTACGCCGCCTTCAGGGTAGAACATTATGGTATCGCCGTCTTTAGTCGAAATTATGGCGAGGTAGCATTCTTCTGAGTCTTTGTGCGGTATCATTGGCTCTATTATGAAGTGCGTTAGTTGTCCAACTGTTCCTTTGTCCATGGGTTTTCCGTCGGCGTCAAATTTGCCGTGGACGATTATCGGCTCCTTTGACTTCTCAGCTATCCACTCTTGGGCTTGGTTGTAGTTCGCGCCTACAAGGATGAGGTTGTTCTTTCCCCTGCGTTTTATCAGCTGGTCAGGTTTAACGACCAACTTATCAGTCGTTAGCCACTTGAACTGGTTCGGCAGCTTCGTCAGGTCAGTGTCTGGTCCGACTGAGACAATCTTGTCTGAAATGCAGTACTTTCCTTTGGAGTAGTCCTTAAAAAGACGGGCGAGCATGCGCTTGCCGTCGGCTTCCCTGATTGCTTTGTGCGCCATTCACTTCTCCCTCTATTCAAGCTTCTTTTTGAGCCTTTTTGCCACCTCGGCAATAAACTCTTCGGTGTAAACCTTCCTGTTCATGGGGTCGGGTGTGGCAACAATCATTAAGTCACCGGTCATAACGCCGCTTTCAACAGTTTCAAGAGCAGCCGCTTCCAGTTTTTTGGCGAATTCCACGACTTCTGGCGTCTTATCCAGTTCGCCCCTCTTTCTGAGGCAACCGGTCCAAGCGAATATCAGAGCCATGGAGTTGCTTGAGGTTTTTTCGCCCTTGAGGTATTTGTAATAATGTTTCTGTACTGTGCCATGTGAAGCTTCAAACTCGTAGTATCCTTGAGGGCTGACAAGGACGGAGGTCATCATGGCCAAGCTGCCGTAGGATGAGCCCAGCATGTCGCTCATGACGTCGCCGTCATAGTTCTTGCATGCCCAGAGCATACCACCCTCGGTCTTCATTATTCTCGCAACCACATCATCGATGAGGGCATAGAAATATTCAAGCCCTGCTTCCTCAAATTTCGCCTTCCAATTATTCTTGTATTCTTCTTCGAATATCTTGCGGAATTGCGCGTCGTAAGTTTTGGAAATTGTGTCTTTGGCGCCAAACCACACGTGAAGTTTCTGGTCATAGGCGTAAGTGAAGCAGGCCTTAGCGAAGCTGGCTATGGATTTGTCAGTGTTGTGAATGCCTTGTATGACGCCCGGACCTTTGAAGTCCTGAATGGTTCCACGCCAAAGTTCCTTGCCTGCAGTGTTCGTGAACAGCAACTCGGCTTTTCCGGCTTCTGGAACTCTGTACTCGCAATTTTTGTACACGTCACCGTATGCGTGTCTTCCGATGTGAATTGGTTTCTTCCAAGACCTGACTGCAGGCAGAATATTCTTCACCAGAATGGGTGCTCTGAAAACTGTACCGTCAAGCGCCTCTCTGATTGTCCCGTTGGGGCTCTTCCATTCCTGCTTTAGGTTGTATTCTTTAACGCGGTCCTTGTTCGGCGTGATGGTGGCGCATTTTACGCCTACGCCGTATTTTTTTATGGCTTCTGCGGCTTCGAGGGTTATTTTGTCGTCAGTTTCGTCTCTCTTTTTCAGCTGGAGGTCGTAGTATGCGAGGTTCATGTCGAGGTAGGGCAAAAGGAGTTGTTCTTTGACCATTTGCCACATTACTCGGGTCATTTCGTCTCCGTCTATCTCGACGATTGCTGTCTTTACTTTTATTTTGTTCAACAAGATTCCTCTTTTTTCTTATTTGACTGTGTAGGGGAGCAGTCCGCCTGCGTAAAGAATATCTTTCTGTCTCTGGGAAAGGCTGTATCCAAGCTCGATTTGCAGATTCTTAGTCTTGTCCACTAAGATGACTGGCTCGTTGTTCTGCAATTTCTTTTTTAAGTCCGGTATTTCGATCTCGTCACCCTGCTCTATCTTGTCATAGTCAGCCATGTTCTTGAATGACAATGAGATTATGCCGAAGTTTACAAGGTTAGCCGCGTGGATTCGCTCAACTGACTTGGCTATGATTGCCTTGACGCCGAGGTACATTGGGCATAGCGCAGCGTGCTCTCTGGAACTTCCTTGTCCATAGGATTCGCCTGCAACGATGACTGTTGCAAGCCCTTTCTTTTTTGCGTCCATTGCTCTGGTCGGAAATGCTTTGTCGATGGGTTCAAAAACGTATTTAGAATATTCTGGCACGTTAGAGCGGTATTTGAGTCTGGCTCCAGCAGGCATTATGTGGTCTGTTGTGATTTTGTCGCCAACCTTTATGCCAATAATACCAACTATTTGTTCAGGCATTGGATCGTTGGTTGGTGGCGCGCCAATGTTTGGTCCCCTTGCTATCTCGACATTTTTGTCGGCTTCTTTGGGGAAAATAAACATGGAGTCGTCTATGAGGAATTTTGTGGGCATACTAACTTTCGGGTACTTAATACCAGCTTTCCTTGGATCGGTCATCTTTCCGGTGATTGCTGCCACAGCCGCAACTTCCGGGCTTACAAGGTAGACCAGCGCGTCTTGGGTGCCGCTTCTTCCCTCAAAGTTTCTGTTGCTTGTTCTGAGCGAAACGCCGGTTGATTTCGGACTTTGGCTATTACCGATACAGAATCCGCATGTCGCCTCCAACATTCTTGCGCCGGAATCCAGCAGGTCACCGATATATCCGTCTCTTGTCGCCATCTGGAGAACCTGTCTTGAGCCTGGTGCAACCCCGAATGACACGTCTGGATGAACCTTTTTGCCTTTCATGATTTCGGCAGCAGTGGCTATTTCTTTGTAGGAAGAATTGGTGCAGGAGCCGAGCATCACTTGGTCCACCTTCAGGTCCTTCATGTCACTAACGCGGACTATATTGCCTGGGCTGTGTGGGGCCGCCGCAAGGGGCTCAATCTCGCTGAGGTCAAATTCCACGACCTTATCATACGCAGCATCATCGTCAGCCTTAAGCTCAACCCAATCCGCTTCCCTGCCTTGTGCCTTAAGGAACTTTTGGGTCTCTTCATCTGACGGGAATATGGAGGTTGTGACACCCATCTCAGCTCCCATGTTGGTGATTGTAGCTCTCTCGGGAACAGAGAGAGTCTTTACTCCTGGCCCGTCATATTCCATGATGACGCCGACATTACCCTTCACCGTGAACATTTCCAGAATTTTCAAAACCACATCTTTAGCGCTGACCCAAGGCTGAAGATGCCCTTTCAAGTTTATTTTGTAGACCCTTGGACATGTTAAGTAGAATTCGCCGCCACCCATTGCAACAGCGACGTCTAGTCCACCAGCTCCAATAGCTATCATGCCAATACCGCCTCCGGTCGTTGTGTGGCTATCTGAACCTAGAAGCGTCTTGCCTGGAATACCGAACCGTTCCAAGTGGACTTGATGGCATATTCCATTTCCAGCCTTCGAGTAAATGATGCCATACTTGGCGGCCACCGTTTGAAGGTACATGTGGTCGTCGGCGTTCTCAAAACCCACCTGGATGGTATTGTGGTCCACGTAGCTGACCGAAAGCTCGGTCTTCACCTGTTTAAGACCCATAGCCTCGAACTGCAGATACGCCATTGTCCCTGTAGCATCCTGAGTCAAGGTTTGATCAATCTTTATGCCTATCTCGTTGCCAGGCACGTATTCGCCTGTCACCAGATGTTTCTCTATTATTTTTCGTGTAAGGGACTTGCCCATAAATGACTCATCCTTGGAAAGATTTGAGTTTCTTATCTGCATATAAAGGTTGTCAATTTATGCCCATAACAAAAGTCAACATTTACTTAAAATAAATTCAGTTAATTTTTCAATCTTAATGCAAGAAATAACGTTAAAAAAATGAGAAAAAAGGCAAGCAGCATCACGTCCTATTGGAAACGATACGATAATTAAACTAATTTTATTTTTTTCCCAAAAATAACGATTTTCAGGACGACGAGCGGAATTTTTTTTCCTTGCGCGATCTATCTCAGGATATAAATCAGCGGATAAATCATAGATTTCCACAACGTTTTTCTTCCTACAGGTATGGAAGCTTGCTGACGCATAGCCCCGTTGAGCAGGATAGTAAATGGTGGAAAATACAGTAAAGAATACTAATCCAATCTGGATAAGCAGAGAATTATCAAGATGCAGTGGCTGCCGCAAATGCGAGATCGCCTGTTCTCTGCATCATGAAAACAAAATCTGGCCTGAAACGTCGAGGGTTCGCGTGTTTATGCTGGTTCCAGGCACAGAATTTCCCCACTTATGCACACAATGCGAGGATTATCCATGCGTTGAAGCGTGCCCATTCAAAGCTCTTGCCGTAAACAAGGAAACCAGCGCCGTCTCAGTTAATCCAGAAAAGTGTACGGGCTGCGGCAAATGCATTGAAGCTTGCCCTGGAAAAGTTCCTCATATTCACCCTAAGAGCAAAAAGATTTTGATATGCGACCTTTGTGGCGGCGACCCGCATTGTGCTAAAGTCTGCCAGGAAGGCGGCTGGAGCTGCCTAAAAGTGGTTGACCGAGGAGACCACGAATTCAAACTTTACGCTCGCACACCCGAGGAGACTACTAGAAACCTTGCCATTAAGTTGTATGGCGAGAAAGCGGAGGAGTTGCTTTAATGCTCGGTTACGCTGGAAAATTCCTCGAAGTAGACCTTTCAAAATCAACATTCAAAAATACAACGCTACCAGACGAGTGGCTCAAAGACTATATGGGAGGCAGAGCGTTAGCCGCAAAAATTCTAAGCGAAAGACTGATCCAGAAATGGGAGGACGTTGACCCGCTTGGACCCGAAAACATCCTGTTTTTTATGCCCGGACCCTTCACAGGGTACTTTCCAGGCGGCAGAACTTGCGTAACCGGCAAATCGCCTCAAAGCGACGGTATGGTAGGCTCGACGGTTGGCGGCGAATTCGGAGTGGAGCTTCGATGTGCAGGCTACGACGGCGTAATCGTGTCGGGCAAAGCTGAGAAGCCCGTTTACTTATTCATTAAGGATTCTGATGTAGAGCTCAGGGATGCCAGCGGCATCTGGGGCAAAGATGGCAAACAAACTGACACCTTGTTGAACCGTGAATGCCGACGGTTGTTGGCTGAGCGTTATCCGCATGTGGGTGTTTGGAAGGAGCCAGCTAAACTCTACATTGGTCCTGCAGGGGAACGGAAAGTTCGCACTTCGGTGGTTGTGGCTAAGTGGACTCATGCCGCGGGCTACGGTGGCTACGGCGCAGTTATGGGGTCAAAAAACCTCAAAGCAGTGGCGGTTAAAGGCACGGGACCGCTGCCTGAAGTCGCAGATTTAGAGAAAATCAAGCAGATGATAGATGTTGTCTGCAAGGGCTCCTACGGCAACGTGTTGTGGCGCAGATGGGGGACCGGGGGAGGGGGCTACAGTTTCGGAGCTGAAACCAGTTCTGAGCCTGTTCGCAATTGGCAGGAAGAGTGGCATGACCAGAGAAGTTACGGCGTGGACCAGTTTGAGAGCAAGGTTTGGGTGAAACCTGCATGGAGCGATTTCGGGTGCCCCACAAACTGCTTGAAAATCAGCTGCATCCGCGCAGGCAAATATGAAGGCGCCATAACGGATAATCCTGATTATGAGCTACAGGCTTTTCTGGGTCCGAATTTGGGGTTGTTTACGCCTGAAGAGAACGTGTATTTGTCCTCGCTTATTGAAGATTTAGGCATGTGCGGCATCCAGGCGGGCAGCGTCATGGGTTTTGCGGCTGAACTGTTCCAACGCGGCATCCTAACCAAGGCTGACCTGGATGGGTTAGAGTTGAAATGGGGCGACGTTGACGTTTTTGCAGCTTTAGCAAAGAAAATCGCCTATAGAGAAGGCATAGGCGACTTGTTGGCTGAAGGCACATATCGCGCAGCACTTAAGCTTGGAAAGATTAAAGGCAAAAATCTTCTGCCTTACGCAATAACTAGCAAGGGCATCAGTATCGGCGCGCACGGCATCCGAAGCGGAAGGGACTTCTCAAGAGAAATAGGCTACGCATGCAGCGTACAGGGCGGCGACCACTCATCTATGACAGATGTGCCCATTGACGGTTGGGGCAGCGAGATTTGGCAGATATTTAACGATTCAGCAGTAATGTGCATTTTCACTTCATTTAGCATATCGCCAAACTTTAGATATGAATTCTACAATGCTGTCACAGGTCTAAGCTTAAGTCGCAGGGAATGGCTAAACGGTGGAGGAATGAAAACCCTGCAGATACAGCGGGCTCTTCTGCTTCTAGGCGGACCAGATTTAAAGTGGAACCCAAAAGTTGACGATGATAACCCAGAAAGGTTCTATGAGCCTTTGCCTTCGGGACCCTGCAAGGGACAAGCCGCTGACAAGGCAAGCGTTAAACAGAAAGTGCAGTTGTACTATGAGCAAGCAGGATGGGACCAAAACGGCATTCCTACATCTGAGACTCTCAGCAGGCTAAAATTAGAATATGTTAATGAAAGCTTAAGCAGGCTAAGAAGCTAAACTCCAAAGAGAGTTGAAACTTAATATTCTGTATGCTAACCCATTATTGTTGGGTGCGCGTTTTCGTCATTAATGTGATGCATAACATGGAGCGCTAGTCCTGTGGATGCGCCTCCAGCGAGCCCCAAAAGCAAATCGTTAAGAGGAGCATACTGCCCAACCAACCCCAAAACTACAAGCGCATCGAAAACCAATGCAACTGCCAAGTAACCAACGCACCACATTTTAACGCTCATTCCCCTAGGCTTATTTATGCCGATGCTACCTAACAAGCCAAACATAATCAAGAAGCCAATTAAAGCATAGATCCAATCGTAACTCAAACTTTTTCACCTGTTAGTCTGGCTATGTTCATTTAATGCTTTATTAGCTTATCGAATACAAGTCTGATAAAGACTCATTACTATTAATTCCAGCGATACATACCGCTAGGTTTTATTAGCTTCACATGAGAATCTTAACTACCCTCAAGGATGTGTAGACGTTAACAAAATTCGACGCGGGACAATGTCATAAATGGGCTCAACTTTTGCTTGCAAGGCAACAAAAGCTCAATCAAGCCTTAACTGCGATAACAGCAGAAGACTTTGATTTAGCAAAGCTTTTGTTTTCTCAAATTTTTATTGGAATAAACGGGGGCAAACAAGCTGATCCGGGCATGGCTGGCTCACTGTTGTATCACATGGCTATGGTTACCAAGATGGAATCGGAAACTCGCGTGCTTATTGATGAATTGCAGGTGGACTTACCCGATATAACCCTAGAACTTAGCAAGATTTACAGTGATTTTGAATCTGACGTGAAAGAGTTGACTAAAGAGATAGCGCCTTTCAACTTAGACTTTCAGGAAATAGCCTCAACCCCCCATCTTGGAACAGCAGAAAAAATCAACCTTTTTACAGATTTAACCAAACAAAACAAAGCAGTCGAAAGCTTGCTAAACAACAAGAACCCCGAGGCGTCTGCTGCCCTAAAAAAACTGTTCCGTCACTGGACCGAGCAGATTATACGGATGCGTTTGATTCAGGAGTACGAAACAATAATGGGTTTACTGGTTACAGCTGAACTTGCAGAAAGCATCGGCGTGCCAGCGCTTGAGAATGCAATGGAAAAGTTGCAGGCTAAGTTCGGTCAAGAAACCGTCGACATAGCTCTTGACGTGACGCTTAAAGTTGGCATGAAAAGAGAAAAACTGCAATCAATCATGTTAAGCGACCACTTCATAAACTACACCATGAGCACAGATACATTAGACGGGCACATGGAGTTTCTGAATTGCCCGATTTTTGGAAGCCACAAATACGCCGAGGAAAAATACGGCATCTCCCCTCAGGCAGCCGCTCTTTTTTGCACCCATTTCTGTTTTGCTCATGCCAAAGCGATGCTGGACACGGTTCTTCCCTTCCCATTTACTCTTTGGCAGCCTAAACGAATGGCGACGCATGGAAACTGCGAGTATTATCTGAAACTTTCATACTCGCCTTTGGCTAAGGCGTCTGAACGGTTTATTCCGCTTGTTATGTCGTGGAATATCACGCGCGAATGCAACATGAAATGTTCTCATTGCTACATTAACGCTACAGAGAAAAAACTTGACAATGAATTAACCACTCAAGAAGCCAAAAACCTCATGGATCAAATCTACCAAGTTAGCGCGCCACTGTTAATTCTGAGTGGCGGTGAACCTCTCTTGCGCCAAGACATTTTTGAACTCATAAGTTATGGCTCAAACAAAGGTTTGAAGATGGGTCTGGGAAGCAACGGAAGCCTCATTGATGAGGCAGTTGCGAGGAAACTTAAAGATGCTGGAATAGCGACTGTTTCAATAAGCTTGGATTCTAATATTCCAGCTCAACATGACGATTTCAGAGGAGTTGAGGGCGCGTGGGAAAAAGCGGTCGAAGCCTGTAAGGCTTTGAGGAAAAACAACGTGCTTGTTCAAGTCAACACAACATTAACTCAGCAGAACTACAATCAGATTGATGACGTAATGTCGCTGGCTGAAAGCATAGGCGTTGAAAACTTCCATTTGTTTTTCCTTGTTCCAACCGGTCGAGGCACAAAATTAACCGATATTTCCCCAGAAAAATACGAGGAAATGATTACAAAAACCTTCGCAAAAACCGCCAATCACAAGCTAAACGTGAGACCCTCCTGTGCACCCCAGTTTATGCGAATCGCCAAAGACAGAGGCTTAGATATGCGACAGTGGATTCGCGGTTGCATCGCCGGATTATACTATTGCCGCATTTACCCCAACGGAGACGTAACACCCTGCCCCTACCTACCAATTAAACTGGGGAACGTACGGGAAAAAAGCTTCAAAGAAATATGGTTCAACTCAAAAGTCTTGAACGATTTGAGGGATCCAAATTCACTCAAGGGCAAATGCGGCACCTGCGAATACCGATCCCTATGCGGTGGCTGCCGAGCACGCGCTTACGGTCTCAGTAATGATTTCATAGATTTCTGCGGAGACCTCCAGGAACCTGCAGCGTTAAAAAGCGATTATCTAACTGAAGATCCATGGTGCGTCTATCAACCAAAAAACAACTCGCAAAGTCAGACAATCAAAGTCAGCAACAGAAAACCGCCTCAATAGCTAAAAATGCTCGTGATAGAACTTATTTAGGCGTCATTGTTCTTTCAAAAACTTTAATCCGCCGTTAAAATGTCTTTGGAAGTCCAAGTGTGCAGTGTTCAGTAGTTGGCATCTTTATTTCAGATTCATCAATACTATAAGTTAGTATGCACCATTAATAGCAAAAGCAGTTTATGGTTGGCTAAAGAGAAGCGAGGGAAAAAAAACGGTTACCTGCCCGAATCCTGCATGTAGGAAAGCATTCACTGCAACACTTCAAACCCTAAATTTAAGGGAGGATTCAGCACAGACATATCCCGCTTGCCCATTCTGTTTAACAAAAATAACTGAAGAAACACAAACAGAAGATAGCGCTAAACCAGAAAATACGCAAATTGTTGAGACAAGTCTTCCCAAAGAGAAGCCGACTAAAAGCGAAGAAAAATCATCTTCCTGCCAACACCATCTCGGCTACTTGAGTGACCGGGAAAAAAACCAGCAGATCCCTGATGAATGTATCATTTGCCAAGATATTGTCGAATGTATGCTAAGAAAAATGAGAAACTAATTAAGAAGTACATTTAATTTTTCATGAAGATGTTTAGAATTAAAAAAAATTAAAAAATAGAGATAGGAAGAATTAGGTAATTATTTCTTTTTCATGGATGGGGCAGTGTCAGATGCTTCAGCCTGAGGCGCGCTTGTTTTTGGTTCTTCTTTTTTCTCTTCAAGTTCGGTTGTTATTTCTTCAATTGGTTTTGGAGGCGGTGTTGTTGCCATTGTCCAGCCGATCCATGCGCCGATCGCTAAGATAGCGATAAATGCAACGGAAACAAGAATCAGTACGACATCTAGCCTTGCAGTGTTCCCAGTAAGGTCGAATAATTGTTTAGGAACAGTTACTAGAAGAACGTAGATTACCGCGACTATAACGCATACAGCAAGTATTGCTCCACCTATTCCTTGATCTTTGCTAACCATTTAAGTCACCACTTTATAGCCATGTATTATGTCAAGCAATTTAAAGTTTGTCATGATTTTAAACGCCCAGAGTCTATGTTGTTCCCATTTCCCAAGTTGACAGGTACTTTTTCTGTTCAGCCGTCAGCTCGTCGATGTTTATTTTCATTGTTTTCAGTTTTAGGTCGGCAACTTTTTCGTCGATCTCTTTTGGAACAGTGAACACTTTAGGCGTTAGCTTCGGTGTTTTAGCGATGTATTCTGAGCATAAAGCTTGGTTAGCGAATGACATGTCCATAACTTCAGATGGGTGTCCTTCCGCCGCCGCCAAATTCACCAGTCTGCCTTCGGCTAAAAGGTATAGTTTTCTGCCGTCTTTTAGCGTGTACTCTTCTAGGTTGGGGCGCATGGTTCTTTTAGCGGTTGACAGCGATTCTAAATCTTTTATGTTGACTTCCACGTTGAAGTGCCCGCTGTTAGCCATTATGGCGCCGTCCTTCATTTTTTGCATATGCTCTTTGCGGATTACACTTATGTCTCCTGTGGCCGTCACGAATATGTCGCCTATCTCCGCTGCTTCAGCCATCGGCATAACACGCAAACCGTTCATCACTGCTTCCAACGCGCGAGTAGGCTGGACTTCCGTTACTATAACGTTGGCGCCAAAGCCTTGAGCGCGCATGGCTATGCCTCTTGAGCACCATCCGTAACCGCCGACTACAAAGTTTTTGCCTGCTATCAACGCGTTTGTGGCTCTTATGATGCCATCCATGGTGCTTTGTCCCGTTCCATATCGGTTGTCGAAGAGGTATTTTGTGTACGCATCGTTTACAGCTACGATGGGGTACTTGAGACTACCATCTCTTTCCATTGCTCTGAGGCGGATTACCCCTGTAGTGGTTTCTTCTGTCCCGCCTTTAACGTTCTTCAGTTCAGATGGGCGTTTGCTATGGAGGGTGCCGACTAAATCTGCTCCGTCGTCAAGAGTTATAGACGGCTTGTAATCTAGCGCGTCATTTAAGCACTTGTAGTATTCTTCGGTGGTTTGCCCTCTCCAAGCAAAAACGTGGATACCATCATCAGCTAAAGCAGCGGCCACATCATCTTGAGTGGAGAGCGGGTTCGAACCGCATAACGCGATTTTGGCGCCTCCGGCAGTTAATGCTTGCACCAGAACGGCTGTCTCTTTTGTCACATGGAGGCATGCGCCCAAGGTTAAGCCTTTTAACGGTTTTTCTTTTTCAAACCTGCTTTTAATCAGGTTCAATACGGGCATGTGGCGTGATGCCCATTCAATCTGCAAATGACCTTGCGGCGCCAAACTTTTATCTTTAACTTGGAATTCTTCCATAAATGTTCCTTCTTTTTAAGAAGAATGTGTCTTCAACCTATTTAGAAGTTACTTCAAGTTAAAGGCATCAAAATCATGGAATTGCACATAACTCGGTTTATAAATTGGAAAAAAGTTTAATTACAACTCGCCAAAAGCTAACAGTAAGAAGGCTGCATGATTGAAGGAACCTTTTGCAAAATTTATTAAAGCCAATTTAGGAACCAAAACGTTGTTAATTACCTGCGGGTTGCCAGGAACTTGGAAAACGGAAACCTCAGAGGAAGTCTCAAAAATCAAAGGATACTCCATTCTCAGAAGCGATATTATACGGTTAGAAGTACTCAAGAACGAGGATGTTTTTGACGCAAAAGTTGCAGGCAACATGAATAAACGCTTGTCTGTCTATGATGAAGTCTTTCGAAGAGCAGACGATCTCGCAGAGAAAGAC
>Ga0187891_1001019_pt1 | contig 25277 bp, 29 predicted proteins | sample June2016WEW_21_4_FD_132990 | JGI IMG/M metagenome (GOLD analysis project Ga0187891, IMG submission 132990) | Peatland microbial communities from SPRUCE experiment site at the Marcell Experimental Forest, Minnesota, USA - June2016WEW_21_40 | ecosystem: Environmental > Terrestrial > Soil >... | reverse complement strand
CGCGATACCCACAGGTCATCGCCAGACGCATGCTCTTATCGTGGGAGTTGCGCAAGCCGATGGAGAAGCGGCATCCTTCCATCTCGGTTGCGAGATCGAGAACGCCGAAGGCTTTCATGCCGTCTGGTGAGACTGCGTACTCATCGTGGACGACTCCGATGTGCCGAAAGCCGAGCGTTTCGACCAATGCTTGCACGATCTCGTGGTGCGGGACCGGGCGGTGAGTTTCCGTTGGCGCTGGTGTTGGTACCAATGCTAGTTCTTCGCGGCCAATCGTTCGGCCGCCGTAGCCAATGAGCATACTAGTTTCTGACATACTTCTTTCCTCCTTGTTGATTTGGGATCACGTTCTTGAAGATCGGAAAATGGCGCGACGCAGGCCGCAGCCACGTAGTCGGTATCGGTTGAGGGACTTAGGGCGGTATGGGTTGACGGACTTACGAAAGAGGGCTGCTCAACTAGGTTGCTGGCCGTAAATTCCTCAGCGGACGATTACGGTGGGGCGACGGCGTTCGAGCGACAGCCTCAGGACCTACAACCATTAACCGCCGACGACATCGCTTCCCGGAAACGTCCGCTGTGGCAGTGCCGGAACCGGTTCATGGTGGTAGCGAAGGTTCCAATAGTTCCACGAACGACGGTCGAAGATTCCAGCCGGCGGATCTTTCAAGACCAGATCGAAATCGGCCTCAGAGTAGTACTTCATCGCGGTAGCGATGTCTTCTAGAGTCCCGTAGGTCATCAGGTGTGCTAGGAACAATTTGGGTTCTTGGAGCGTTTCTTCGGGCGTCTTGAACCAAACCACGCGTTTCGCGACTCGCTTGAGGTCTTCGGAATAGTTCATGATCCCTCTTCCTGTCGACTCAGACCAGATCTAGCCGCAACCAGTGGGAGCTCTTTTAAGTTTACCGAAGTTGCAGCCGCTAGCAGTCGCTTTTGAATTGCGGGCGTCAGGCTGGGAAGATCACCATCCTCGAAGTACGTTAGCGCCTTGAGGCTGAGCGCTCCATTGAAGTTTTTCCCATAGATCGCCGCTGCGGCCCCCAAACCCTCCGCTAGGCTCAAGCCCGCGTCGAACGAGGCCACAATATCCCGATAGTCCTTCGCCTCGGCCCTCGACTGAACCGTCCTCAGTTTTGACGCGAGAAGATCAAGCAGAGAGGCGATCTGAATTCCGTTCTCCTCGGCGATGTCGGGATCCTGTGCCCGCTTGATTCCCAAAGATCCAAAGAATGAGAGCTTCACCGGCCCATTCCGATCCACAAGGGCGGTGAGTGTGTTGTCTTGGAATTGGGTCATTTCCGCGTGCTTCAGGTAGGGAATGCTATCGCGCAGTGAATCGGGGTGGAAGGGCTTGTTCGAGAAAAAGTCGAAGTCCTGCGATTGGCGGTGCCCGAGTCGCAATGCCAGAGCTGTTCCTCCATAAAGCACGAATGCCTTCGGAGTGTCTTTCAATTCAGCCCAAAGCTGCCTTTGAGGCTCTGGAAGAATGCTCAGATTTGGTGTGAACATTTCCAACTCCTTGGGGCTGGCCTCGCATCCTTAATCACCTTAAGGCCGCCTTTTGTACGAACGGCCGAATGGCGCCGAGACATCTCCCTTATTTTGCCTGATTTAACTCAAGCTGAATAGCGACCGCTGCTCGGGAACCGCGGACCTAGCTCGCCGCCTCTTCCCTGACAACGATTGCGGTCGCTGTCCGAAGACGACGATCGACGCGGTGTCCATGGCTCCTTCAACAAGACTTGCGGGGTCAGGCTGGGCATCCAGCAGAAGACCCGGCATTTCGATGGATGAGCCAGCATCGCCGCTAGGAGAACTTCCCGGAAACAGCTTTTGATGTTCTGTACTCAGGGCTCTCCAAACGGAGTCGGCAGTATCGCCGATGCCGTTCCTCTCGACCAGTTCCCGCGCCATCGCCGAGAGCATGTCATCGTCTTCATCGATGCTTTGCAATCCCTCGCCGGCGAACTTGCCTTCCATGGTGAGTGCCACGAGGAGCTTCTTCCCCATGAGGCGCAAACACGATGTCTGCATCGTCCCCTCAGAGCAAAGAAACTTCACACGCACCGGTCGTCGTTGCCCGATCCTCCACGACCGGCGGCTGGCCTGCCGCAACGTGTGCAGCGAGTAACCGGATTCGTAGAAAATGATGGTCGGGAAATCCAGCAGGTCGAGACCTGTTTCCACCAGCTTGGGATGGCAGATCACTACCTGGACTCCTTCTTTGACTTGCCTAGCGTACCAGGCCTCGCGCTTGGAAGTATCCACGCTCGCGCGCAAAACTGCTGTGCGCAGCCCTTCGTTGCTCAGGATTCGTTGAAGCCTGGCGGTAACGTCGTGCTTCTGCGTGTAGACGGCAAAGACCTGACACCGTCGTCCCTCTGCCAGTTCCTTCTTGATCTCCTCGATCAGTTTTCGTTCCTTGGAATAAATGCGGTCCTCCGGAAGGTCACGGGGTTCTGCAATGACAAATTTCACCCTGCGTTTGAGTTCAGGATCGAACTCGGTACCGTACAGCGTCCCAATCCCGTACGGGTGATCGGGATACAGCAACAGGGTGTTGAGCATCGTGCTCAGAACCGATCGGTTGCCCCGGTGAGCTTTCAACGCCTTCCGCATGTCATCTTCGAGCTCGCGGTACGCTTCCTGCATGGGAGCGTCCATCCGCACGCTCAAGTAGGTCTCTTCATAGGGTGGGAGTTCCCCCGAGATGTCCTCCAGGAACACAAAAGCACACAGCTGCATGAGAAATTCGCCAAAAAGCAGCGGTGAGGCTCCGGGCTTTCTGCGGACGGTGCTGGTTGACTTGGCCTTGGAGCAGGCGTTGTTGGCGGGTTCCACCTTGGTGATGGTCTCCAGGACTCCATAGTCCTGAATGAATGAACTTCGTCCCGTCGTGCCCCATTCGTAGCCATGCTCCTTCATCCGTCTCGCTTCGAGACGGAAGAGCGTGTTAAACAGATCGTCTGCATATCCGCCCAGCAGCGTGCCGGTTAGCCCGACAATCCTGTCGGTGCAGGAGGCCAGAGTGCCCAGGGCATTTCCTTGCGCCGTATCGCCAGCCAGTTGGTGGATTTCGTCGCAAATCGCATAATCAAACCATTCCGGCATGTAGCGCCCAATGAACTCAATCGGGGCCATGCGGCGGATCTTGTCTGGGTCCGCCTGCCAGAGTGGGCTGTGCAGTGGACGGCAAGACTTCTCGCCCCTGGTCTCAATGGTCTCGGCAATCTTGACCTTCTCAAACTCACATGCCGTCAATCGGCTGTCGTCCACGATCACCGGCTTGCCTGTCTCCGAATTCACCACGCAGCCAACGTATGGGCCAGAATGTGGCACCCGGTAAGCATGGCGCCAGAAATAACCGAGCTTCGCTCGCTCCCGTCCGACGATAAACAGGGATGGTCTCCCGCAAACCGACAGCCAACGTTTCCGGGAACTCGACGAGTCCTTGCGCAGCCGCAACTCGCTCAACGTGGTATGCAACCCTTTCCGCACGATGCGTCCCTGCCTCAACCGCACCTCGTTCACTCCGTGGGATTTGTTCTCGTCGCCGCCATTTCGCAAATCATCGATCAGAAACACACATAGCCCCGGCAATGTCAGAAACGCTTCCCGCGCCCACTTTTCGACCAAGTGGGGCGGAACCATCGCTAAGGCGGTGAACGGACTTCTTTGGCCGTGGACATGGATTGCTCCCAGCGAGATCAGTGTCTTGCCGGTCCCGCATTCCGCTACCACCATTGCGGTCCGCGCCTGCTGCCAACGTTTGGCCACTCCCATGATGGCGATCCTCTGTGCAGGGAAAGGCGTTCGTAACAGCCCTTCAATCCGAGGTGAAACTGCATCGTCGAATTGGTGAAGCGCCGGATACTCCTGCAGAATGCGCTCTCCCAAAAGCGCCGCGTGACATCTCATGTAGTCGTAGATTGTGGACAGTTCTGGCATGGAAGTTCCTCTGGTACGGGGAGGGATTTGCGGAAAAGAGCGAGAGAGCAAGAAAAAGAAAAGGGAGAAGATGGAAGATGCATGATGCGAAAGGCTAGTTGGCCGGCAGGAAGAGATCCTGCAGACTCAAGGCCGGCCAGCGGATCGAACCAGTTTCAGCCGGAAGACTGACGGCTCCACTCTCAACGCCCCAACTGAGCCAGGAAAGAAACTGCTCCTTCTCGCCTTTGACCAGCACCGGAGCACATCCGATACCGAGAGCACGGATAATCGCCTTATGGGTATTTAGTTCGCTCCCAAACCAGTCAGCCCATTCCGGCATTCCGGGGATCCCGTGGATATGGGCGAGAGAGGCCCAAATGAATCGGTTTTCCGAGCTTGCCAGCAGAGTTCTTCCTGAGCCCGCAGATATGTTGCTGGAAGCGAACTCTTCCGACAACGCGATAAGGTGACGCAGGGGCTTTTTGCGCCCGGCAAGCTGTACCGAGCCTTTGAAACACTGGGGATTGCGCTCCAAACAGACGCGGATCGGTTGGACGCCTGGGCCCTCAACCATGAACCTATCTCCTATGGAAATCGCCGCGTTGACCGCCGCAATCTGCGTGTCCCCTCCAATCACGGAAATGAGGTGGGCTTTCGCCTGTCGCGGTGGATCAGGCAAAACCTCTCCTATGAAGCGATCCAAGCGCAGCTTGATGCTGGTTGTCGTCTTCTCCGTGCTCTTCACGTAAGTCAGCCAACCGAATCGAAGGTGGGCATTTTTCATTCTGGCTCCTTCTTTTCGTGAGTGAGAACCTGGGTCTTTCCGTTGGCAAAGACAAGGGTCAGCTCATGCGAGAACCGCTCCCGGTCATGAAGGATTTTGGTTCCGTCTTCTTCCTGTTCTTCCCAATGGTCAGTAAATTTCACAGAGCGCCAGTGGGCAATATGCCGGGTTTCGCCCTCGCCAAATACGCCGTTGAGCATCCCGGCAGTACAGAGCAATCCGACGTGTCCACCGTGCAGCGGCGTGAGTGGCCGGCCTCTGACGTCATTCAGCTTGGGCAGAAGCACACGGCCCGCCTGACGATATGCGGCGGATTGCAGCAACAAGTCCTCCACTTCGTCCAATGGAATGCCCATATTGGTCAGGACAACCGGCTCGGAGGCTGGAACCTCGTACTGAACTTCAGGATTCTCGCCCAGAGGCTCAAGCTCGGCCTTCGTTGCCAGCTCTTCGAGGTAGCGCACTCCATCCAACAAGACAGGATCAGAAACCTTGGAGTGTCGTTTGCGGCGGGTTGCCAGCACTACGATTTGCTTGTATTGCAGGCAAGCCGGGTCGGTAAGCTTAAACACGCGCAAATCCGCGAAATGCTCGCTTAGCAATCTCGCGCATTTTGCCAATCGCGGCTGCGGAATCACGAAAAGCAGCACACCACCGGCCTTGAGCCAGCGATAGCTGTGTTCCAGGAAGACCAATTCCAACCTCTGGTTGTTGCTCTCTCCGGATTCCCAATCGTAAGGGGGATTCAGGTAGAGCAGGGACACCGCTTCAGGCGGGCATCGCACATCCATGGCGTTGGCCTGCAAAGTCTCGATTCCCAACGCTCTCGCGCGTTCAGTTCGATTGGCGTCGATCTCAATGCCATAGCGATGAGCGGTTACGCCATGAAGCAAGTGAGTGAACGCCGTGCCATCTCCCACGCAGGGATCGAGTGCCGCGAATTCCGATGCGAAGGCAAGGCAATTTTTCAGGCGTTCGGCTTCCGGCACAGGCAAGGGGAAGAAACCCAGCTTGGTTTTTCCATGTGGTCTCATCGTGCGGCCTCCGAGTATCTCCCGCTTCGCGGCTGCTGCAGTCTCGAGTCTGCTCGTCTTAGTAGCGTCTGGTGGTATTCAAAGGCGAAAAGTCCAAGAACCTCTGAGCGCTCAACGCGGTGCGCCGGACACTTGCCGACAGAGAGAGGACATCAGTCTTGCGAGGGAGTAATATTGGCCCAATCGGGAGATCGTGAACTCCGCTACTCGAATTGAAAGGACTCAACAGACGACAACAATCACCTGTGGCGAAATGCCTAGAACTCTATTGAAGAAGGAGAACCTCAATGCCATACCTTAACGTCGGGAAAGAAAACTCCACTGAGATTGATCTCTACTATGAAGACCATGGCTCGGGTGACCCCGTAGTCCTTATCCACGGATATCCGCTGAGCGGCGCTTCCTGGGAAAAGCAGTTGCCGGTGCTTCTGGCAGCGGGTCGCCGCGTCATCACCTACGACCGACGAGGATTCGGCAAGTCCAGCCAACCAACCGTGGGCTACAACTACGACACCTTCGCCGAAGATCTGCACAAACTCGTGACGAAGCTCAAATTACGCAACTTTGCCCTGGTTGGGTTTTCGATGGGCGGCGGCGAAGTGGCGCGTTACATCGGCAAGCACGGATCGAAGGACGTGAGCCATGCTGTCTTTATCTCCTCGGTCCCGCCCTTTCTCCTCAAAACGCCAGACAACCAGGAAGGTGTAGACGGTAGTGTGTTCGAGGGAATCGGGAAAGCTATCGCCGCGGACCGTTACGCCTTCTTCACCGACTTTTTCAAGAATTTCTACAACACAGACGCGCTGTTGGGTAAGCGTGTCAGCGAACAAGCCGTTCAAGCCAGTTGGAATGTGGCCGCCGGCGCGTCAGCCACGGCCAGTCTTGCTTGCGTACCGACCTGGCATGAAGACTTCCGCAAGGACGTGTCACGGATCAACGTCCCGACGCTGGTGATTCATGGCGATGCAGACCGGATTGTGCCGATAGCAGCAGCGGGAGAGCGAACGGCCAAGCTGATCAAGGGAGCGCGCCTGTCAGTGGTGAAGGATGGGCCGCACTGCATCACCTGGACCCACGCGGAGGAAGTGAATCACGAACTGGTGAACTTCCTGGGGAAAGGAGTTGCGAAACACACAACCGCAGAAGCCCCGAGAAAAGCGGTCGCGTAACCGGCCAAGTTTGTATTCACCGAGGGTGCCGTCTCGAACCGGCGCCCTCGATTCTTCTGTGACACCAGTCTCTCCCTAACGCGGCATCATCTTTCCTCAACAATCGCTGTACGAACCGTTGTGTCGATTGAGCGCTTGTGCCACCAGTTCGCCGACTGGGTCTGAACCGGGTATCTCACTCACGTCGATGAACGAGCAAAGACCGTTCACAGGGATCGGCCGCTCATCTTCAATTCGGTAGCCGCGCTCGATGTGTTGTTGTTTTCGCTTCTCAAACAAGTCGGCTCTCGTGGTCACACGAATTCTCATTGCCATCCTCATTTCTCAACCATTGGCGATCAGGTGGAAGTCCGCGTTAGGCGGGTCATGGATCGCGGGCACTAATCTTGGCCTGTGCGCAAGCCCGTTTGGGAACTCTGAGGGGCTGCCTCTGGCTCGCTTTCCTTCGCTGGAACGAGCCTCTCCCAGCGGATCGAAAATCTGCGGCAGGGCTGTCCCCCGTCATAGAGCTCAAAAATGAGTTCATCGGAGACATAGAGCGCGACTGGCAGCGGAATCATTGGAGGGCGGGCGCTATCGGCAGAAGGGGGAGGATTGTGCTCGACCATTGGCCTGATCCTCCTTTCCTTGTGCTTTGTGCCGAAAGCCCGTCGCTTGCACGGGTGGCAATCACAAACGCTGTGCCTCAAGCGATCGGTCTCTTGCCGTGAAAGGCATGGCAGAATCCGCGGGCGATTCACGCCAGTTCGGAAATGGGTCCCGGCTCGACTTACGAAATTCGCCGATCAACTTCCGGATCGTAGGCCGTCGATGGCGGAGCGTTTCTACCAGCCGCTCCAGACCGACCCGGTCTCCCTCGTACCACTCTTCGGGAATATCGGCAGCGCACCGCCAAATGGCGTGAGTATCCATCTCTTCCGCCCGACTGAGCACCGGCTCAAACGCCTCCCATCCCATCACACGCTCGTAAACGCAGTTGTTCGCGTATGCGCCTCGAAGGGGAGAGTCCGGAAACGTCCACTCGCCGGCGTTGAAGCAGTAGCCCTGGTCAATGAACATTGCGGTGCGCCGCTGACTTCGTGGTGTTTTGCGGCAGAAGACTGCCTGACGTCCATCGCTGTTGCATGTCCACTTGTCGAGCACAAGAACTCGGGCGAAGTCACCAACATTCACGACTCTCTGAAGTAGCTCGCGAGGCAAGTAATCGAAGGTCATGCCTGGGCTCTCGCAGCCCACGTACAGCGATCCCAATTGCCTGCCGCTTCTACATGGAATCTTCGAACCACCAAGGTTGAGTCGGAGATCTTCGGTCTGTTCGATCAGCCAGTTAGAAACTTCAATCACCTCCACCCTTGGCATCGGCAACCCAAGCGCCAGACCCAAGTTGGTGGCTAGCATCTCATTCGCAAGCACTCGGATGTGCTGGGGATTGTTCTGGAATTTGGTGACGTAGCAGAAGCCGTCAGAAGCCTTGAGAAGGTGAGCTTGCGCGCCGCCCCGAAGCGGACGCAGGTGTTCGACTGCGGAGATGCATGAATCCACAAGCACCTCCTTGAGTTCGAATCGCGGCTAGTTGAAGAGGAAAGACAACGGACGAAGGCGCGGGGAGCTACGACGGCGCAGGCTTGGCAGAGAAAGCTAGTGTGCACCAACTCGGGGTAAACTCACGCGGCCGAAAAGGAGTTGAAAGGCATCCTTTAATAACGATTGCGCCTATTAAAGGATAGCCGCTTATCCTTTAATGCGGATCCAGATTGAGGGGGGAGTGGGCAAGCCACAGGCGATCGTTCAGCGTATGAGATGCGGAGCTATCACGCTGAGAAACTCACTCGAACTGATGATCTTGGTGTTCTTCCAGAACTTGGGGAAATGGCGTTGGTTACCTGTCACCAGGTAGTCCGCACGAGCAGCGTCAGCGCATTCAACGAAGATGTTGTCAGCCGGGTCAGAGGTGATTTGAGCCAAGTGCGATGGCGCGACGACGCGAACACGATTCTTAATCAATTGCAGCAATTGCTGGCGTAAACCCCTCCGAATCTTGAGTTCAGGACGGGCTAGCACGAGGGCGTATTCCGCCACAATAGCCTCGGAGACATACCAACGAGCGGGCTTGGCCATTGCCAGCAATACTACCGTCCGCTGTAGTCCTTCCGGTTTTAGCGCCGCGGACACGACCACGTTTGTGTCGATGACCAGCCGAAGCGGGATCATCGGTTCCTAGATTTGCGGGCGGCTTTGACGATCTGGTCGATTTGCTTGGCGCCCAACCGATTCGTCCCCTTTCGCTTCGATTCCTGCCCAATGACTCGAAGGACCTCAGGCTCCGGAACTGCGAGACGTACATAGTCCCTGATGCTCAGCAGCACCGCCCGGGGGCTGCCCCGCTTCTCTATGACAAGCGATCTGCCCTCATCCTCGACGCGACGAAGAAGCTTACCGAAATTGGCTCGCGCGTCTAGGGCCGTAACGACGATTCCATCATTCATAAACTCTCCATTTCGCTTGTTTAAACTGTATAGTTCGAGTCAAACCGGTGTCAATAGTTTGCGAGGCGTTCTGGTCATCCTCGTTTAGTCACGGGCCTGCGTATTGAAGGATAGCTGCTCTCACATCAACAGAGAGAGCAACTTGCGGCGTCGAGACATCCGAATGTCAATGCGACCTAGCGACCGATTTCGCCTACTCGCTCAACTTCGAGCACGACTCTCTTGAGACTCTCCAGGCAGTCGACTTGATTGAGCGAATTGAGTCGCAAAGAGCGGAGAATGGAAACTAGAGTTTCGGGCCCAACTCTGTTCAAGGCAGCCTCCAGGCGCCGCAAACCCCGTTCCGCCGACTGCATTTGCGCCAACACCTTTCGCAGAATATCCGCGTCGCGAATCTCTGCTGGATTCCAGACTCTTGCACCCGTCTTCAATAGCCCGCGATACAGCCGCCAGCCTAGCGGTTCTGCCATCGCCTCGATCTGGCGGACGATAGCGTTTGCATCTTCGGGGCTTACATCTCGCCCCTGTGGTGTGACCTGTAGGTTGGCATTCGCACTTGGAACCACGTTGGGCAACGTGCTTTTCGCTTCCTGGCCAGGCCTCAATCCCTCCCGCCAGCCCTGCGGGGTTGCCCAGCCGAACAGCCGGGGAATGTTCTTCGGTCGCTTTCGCTCGTCTAGATCGACCCACGCTCCGGAGAAGTAGTACAGATAACGGCCCAGACCAAAGCACGAGCAAGCGCGCTTGAATGCCTGCGCCTCTGCGGCCGTGCAAGCATTGTCGTTGTCCGCCCATTCCTCCCCAGTGGCTGAGTGCGATCCGAGTCCAAAGATCGTCAGTTCGCACGTGACCAGCACCTTGGCGACGAGCTTTTGGTCTTTGGCCCGCTCAAAATTTGCGCTGGTGTGCACTGTGTACTTGCGTGTCCAACCAGCCGGACTGAACATGGCATTGAGCCGATCGGTATAAGCGCGCTGATCCGCGTATGGCACAACCTGTCCCCGCGACTGTCCTTGTGCTGTGTTGGTCACGCGCCACTCGATGAGCGACGGCTCAAATGGAATCTCCAGTTCAGCAACCAGCTCTGCAATCTTCTGGGGACTGAATTGCTGTGGAGTTTGTGTTTGGAGTGAAGCGATCCCCAAAGCGGAAGGATCTGCGCCAGTCGCGTGTGGGTCGGCACGTCCGTTGGCACCACCATTTGCAGCGGTCATGACTTTTCTCCTCAGGTCTCGGTGAAGTTCTTTTACTTCGGGGCAAGTCGAACGAGGGCGGACCTCGGACTAGATGGGAGTGACGAGCAGCCTGGTCATCCTTCGCTTAGAATCTGTTGGCATCTTTCATCCAGCAGTCGGAACAGGATCTCTGCGTCGTTCGCAGCATCCACTGGATCGCGGGCCAGGGCAGAACGGAGCGCACCCTTCAGCCAGAAGGACGCCGCCGGGTCAGACAGCACTTGCTCGACTTCGAGTCGTTCGGCCATACCACTTCTAGGGCAAGATCTCTCCCATTTCGGGCATTGCATTGCTTGTCACAACTGAGCCCGGCCGGAGCAAATAGCAGTGACGGCATCCGACGCAACTGGCAGCAGCCGTGATGCGAACAACCGCGTCTTGGAACTGGCTCGGCAGGCTTGCCGGTTCACCACTGCGGCTGTAAAAGACGGGACTCACCGTGCCTCGGAACTCTGCATCTTTGCTTGAGAGATCCATCTCCAAAGTTCCACGGCGGCCGTAAAACAGAATCCAACTTTCAAGCCGCGGGCGTTTCCCCTCGTCCTTGTTCGCCAAGGAGTGGCGCGTGATCAGCAGTTCATACGTGCGTTGGACCCGTAAGATCTGGAGTCGGACAAAGCCGGCAGAGATGACAACGCCGTGAACGCCGTTGACTGCGATGTTGTCCACTCGCTGCAGCCATGACATCGGGTGGCCATCTTCGTCTACAAAGCCGCAATAAGCTCCCAGGTCCGCAACAGCTCCGCCTGATTCCACGCCTCGCAACACGTATCTGCCCGCGGGATGCTGATGCTCGATCGAGACTGCTGGCTGGCAATAGATTCCAGCGGCTTGCAAGCTCTTCAAGGTGATCGCTGGCAAACGCAAGCCGCGCAGCGCAAGGATCTGGCTGTGGTTCATCGGGTGCGACTGCAATTGTTCTTGGTTTCTCATACTCAACTCGCAATTCTGTTTCGGATGGGGCAGCCCAGCGCCGCTCGTATCATTTCCTTCGCGCAGCCCGCCCAACACTTGTACTTCCGAGGATCGGCAACGCAGATGGCCAGATTGTCACCACTTCGGTCGCGGCCCTGCTCGGCGCAGGATGGACAACGAGTCCAGTAGTTTCCTGAACGACGATGCACGGGGCCTACATGATCTAGGATTCGGAACTCGTGCCGCGTGGGATCATAAGGAGGCAGGACAATTTTCGGCTTCGGCTGAAATTCCTCCGGCATGCTCAACCCCTTGACGAAGCCACTCATCTCGTTTTCTGTAATTTTCTTGAGCCGCTCAAGGTATTCGAGTTGCGCTTCGAGCCGGTAATCCGCGCCGTAGAACCAAAAGCGCTGTCCAACTGCGCGATGCACGCCAAGAGGCCCCCGAAGCGCGTTGCCAAACTGGGCGTCTCCCAACTCATCCTGTCGAGGGAAAACTTCGATTCCCTCCGCCAGGCCCGCTCCGCCTTTTACTGGCACCTTCAACCTCGTGGCTAGGTTGTAGATGTAGACTCGGCAGTCCCGTGCTAACAGGGGCTTTTCAGCCAATATCCAAAGGTGACCGCCGCGGCGCGACTTCTCCAGAGCTGCCTCAACTCCGTCCCGGAGCAATTCCCATTGCAGCTTGAGCAGATCTTCCAAGGCGTTCCCATAGTCGGCATCGATGGCCACCCACTTAGACCGCTGGGTCTCCGGGTTGATGGCGTAGATCCCAATCGTGATCTGACCGTTTAGGTGTTCCAGAACCGTCTCGCGCGACAGGCAGCGTCCATCCTTCGGCTGGTAGTAGTAGTGCTTGCCGTTCCTCCCTGGTTTCTCAGATTGCACTGTGTAAGCGAGGCGGTTTACGAACAGGCACCAATAGCGCGCGGCCAGCCCTAGACTGGCAGAGTTGCCTTTCTCCATGGCATCACCTCGCACCGGCTCCTATTTACGACAGGTTGAACACTCGGTCAAATCAGCCGAGCAAAGGGTGGGATTAGCGTCTGGTTCAGGCTCTTGCTGGTTCCTGCACCGACGCCCGGACCAGACTGGGATTGGACACGCAGTCGAGCAGGCGATACTCACCGAGCAGATCTTCAAACTCCGGTATCGTGAGCGTGTCGTCAGACCCCTGATCGAAGGAGACCAGATAGAATTGCTGGCCGACACGGTCGTAGATGTAGATGGCGCCGGAGGCGGGATTGTCAGGTACCATCAACAACACAAGGATTCCCTTGGGCATCTGTATCCACCTTGTCGCAGTGCCCTCGCTCATCTGCACGAACGCTTTGACCAAACGATCAAGGTTGGCTTCCTTTGAAACGCCAATCTCTTCGGCATGGAAGAGATGGTGGATGGACATGTTTCCTCGGCTCCGTAACATGGCGGATTCTCCTTTCGTTATTCGGGCTAATTTCTCGCTCTAGATTGAGCGCGAAGGTTTTGCGATGGGCAGTCAACGTGAGCCAACTGCATAGTCAGGTTGAGGCTGTGACCGCTTCTTAATGGCTGACGATATGGCCGCTGAACGGATTGGCAAACGAAGTCATGGTTCTAGCGAGACAACGTCACTTCCGGTAGACTCATGTTTTCTTTGGATTGAGAGTGTCGGCACGTCACGGGAACATCGCCCGCCAAACGACTGATCGATGAATATGTGTATTCTCACTGTCGCTTACGACTCGGGCCACTACCGCGCCCGGATGGGACGCGGCCCTGAGCATTTATTTGAGTCCGGCTTGAAACCGCTACTCTCCCGCCTGGGTCACAATTTCAAGCGCGAAGAGATCACGGTTTCCGATTCGTACCCCGCGGAGATCAAGACTGCATTTGCACTATGTCGCGCAGTTGCCGACCGAGTTCGCGCCAATCAAAGCGATGGCTATTTTCCACTTGTGCTTTCGGGCAACTGCAATACTGCAGTCGGTGCCATAAGCGGGTGCGGATGTCAAAATACGGGCGTTGTCTGGTTCGATGCTCACGGCGAATCGACCACGCCGGATACCACCAGTTCGGGATTCTTGGACGGTATGGGGATCAGTATTCTGACCGGCCAGTGCTGGCGCAGGCTAGCACTTACCATTCCTGGCTTCGACCCTGTTCCCGGAAAGCGCATCCTGCTGGTGGGATCTCGCGATCTCGAAACTGATGAAATCGCTCTCCTGAACCGGGTAGGGGTCACCCGCGTAGTTGGGACCGAGGATCAAGGATTGCAAGTGGCGTTGTTAGCCCAACAAGTCAACGGGGTTTATCTGCATTTTGATCTGGACGTACTCGACCCAAGCGAAGCAATTGCAAACCAGTGGACACCAAATGGAGGATTGACCATCGAAGCGATCAAGCACGTCGTGGAATCAGTTCAAAGGAACACGAAAATCAAAGGCTTCGGCATTGCCTCGTACGACCCCGAACTAGACTGCGACGGACGAGCGCTCGGCGCGGCAATGTCCGTAGCCGAGTTGTTGCTGGGCACCGCAATCTGAGCATGGTCGGGAAGTCATTTAGAGCGCGCGACTGAATCGCTGGTCGTCGTTAGAGTCTAGAAGACCTGCATCCGTGGTCTGAGGTTCCCAATGGTCGTATCACTGCCCATTCGTAAGCAATCCACATGGAAGAACAACGGGCATATTGCCAACTCCCGCAAGACAGCTTGGATCGTTTCTTTCATAGCTTCTTCAAAGCGACTGAAGATCGTCGAATCAGGGGGTAGTCAGAATTCATGTCCCTACCCGTCAGACACTTCCGCACAGAGAAAACCCCGCATATCCACGGCGAGAACAAGGCGAGAACAACGCGGCAACGAGGCTAAGGTGAGGCAAAGACAGCACACTCGCAATGGAGTTTAGCCTCCCGCTACTGAAGCACGTCCCGGAACCTGGCCGTAATTCCATCGCGGCCAGTCACTACCGTATCCAGCAAATGCCGCTCAAAAGTTGTCGCGCCGGCGAAGGCCAGCCTTTTGCGAACCGACTGGAATTCATGAACGAGGTGTACCAAAACCTCCATCCCCGAAGTCAAGTAAAGCACGCACTCGACCTGGCGCTCGGCTTCTAACGCCGCCCGTATGCGTTCGTACTGCTTGAGACTTTTCAATATTCGTTCGTATTCCAGAGCAAATCGAACCTTGCGATCACCAATCCAGACATCCACAATCGCGTCGTAGTCCTTCTGGTAAGGAGACCGGGAGATGGTATTGAAAGAGGCAATTTCGATCTCCGACTGCCAGCCTGCGAGCAGGTTCTTGCGTGCAAGCGCGAGTTGCACGGCGTTCAATTCCAAGGAATGGAACACCTGCGACAAGTGCGGCAGATTCTCGGTATTGGAGTGAAGGACAGTCGTGAACTGGCCGTGATGTTCGAGCAACGTGATGCCATTCTTGGTGACGCGATAGACCGCCGATCCCGCACCATGAACACCCTGACAGATGCCGATATGTCCAGAATCCAGCAGCCGTTTCACCCGCCAGTTGAAGCTGTTCCGAGAGTGATCGAAGCCGCCCAGCTTCATCAATTCAAACAACTGATGATGGCTGACAAACTTCGAGTTGCGCACCTGGCGGAGCAGCGGGATGTCTCGTTCGGGACTGATAACCAGACTGCCTTTGGCATAGCGCATAGCAAGCTCGTCAGTTTGAGCCGACCTCTTCGGCCAGTTGCAGAGATGCTCCGTTTGGCAGATTTGGCCGCACGACCAGCCGCCAGATTCCGAGTGCGCTGCGGACCCAATCTTCCGGTTCCATCAGGAGCAATGCTTCCTGTCGGTCTCGCAGCTGACTGATGGAAATCGGCCATATCGATTGCGACTTCCAACCGGGATTGCGAAAGTCCAGAGCGCCATGCCGATCACTGGAGACCACGACAAGGTAGTGATCTGGAACCGTGCTCGCCACGGCCTTTCTGACAAACAGAACACGGTTGCCACCGCAAGTGAACACCGGAGTGGCGCACCAGAAAGTCTCCCCAATCGAGCGGCCGGGGAAGTGCGGATTGAAATCGCCGAGCCCATTGAAGCGGACCAGACCGGGGAGCACCCAATGCCGTCTGACCTTGTTCGCACAACGAATGCCCGCGGAGTTGTAGTACGCGGCGTGCCGCGTGTACCGATGGGGGTCTTCGTGGTCCGGGCCGAAGCGTGCCCACCAGTTACTGCCGAACTCCAGAATCTTCACCAACATCATTGAGGTACTCCATAAGCGCCTGGTTCACGCGCCTCATCGTAGCGATCTGCTCTGCCGCAGGGAGCTTGGAGAGTTCGCCGATCTGCTCCACGATGTGCCGAGGCAGTTGCATCCTGTGCTCGGAGAAGAACTGCCAGATGTTCGCGAAACGTGTGCCTTCTTCGGCGAACTCTCTCTGCGCCGGGGGTAGAGCGCTCATCCGCCGTTCGTACTCTTGAGGATCTTCGATCGCGCCTAATTCTCCGCCCGGCAAGAACCTGCTCAGGCTTCCTTGCACCGCGACCGCCGATTTGTTCTGCTGATCTTCCTTGGACATTTGTCTCTACTCCGCATCTGAACCGTGCCCGCTATTCGCCTTTCAAAGCCCGGTTTTTCTGTTGCTCCGTTTGCAATCGCAGTTCGGATTGGTTCAGCTGTCGCCGCAAATGCTTCTCCTGCTCCTGGGATCGGCCCAACTGCTGCTCGAGCGAATTCACTTTCACAATGAGATCCACCTCAGGTTTGAACAGTGGGATCTGGCTTGTGGTTTTGGCTCCGTTTCCGCCTGCCTTTGCAGCCTCCGTTTTGGCGCTCACTGGGCCGCTCTTTGCCGCAGTCACTTCGGCGGGTTGCGCCGCGGTGCTGCGCTTGGAGCTGCCTTTGTTGCCCTCTTGCTCGCCGCGCTCCAGCAATGCTATTGGTGAACGTAGCGCGCTTTCCCTGGCGGCGGTTAACGCATCCATCAGTTCCTGATTACGCTTCGTAGCCTCGTCTACCTGGGCATTGGCACGGGCCAAGGCGTGCTCGTACTGTTGAAGCGCTTCCGCCACGAGCCACCCACGCCGGGCTTGCCGATTGTGCTGGTAAACGATGATGACGAACAAACAGCCGAGCAAGCCCAAGGCAACCATGTTCGACCAGAAGTAGCCGTTCTCAGCGGTTTCCTCCAGCACGAGCTTGCGTCCCTCATCAATGCACTGGCCGTAGTTCTTGTCCGATGGATTGATGCGTTTCAGCGCGAAATCAACGAGGCTATCTGCCGGCTTTCCGGCCGGACGTTGCGACGCGGGATCGTACGACTGTCGTGCTTGCATCACTGCAAAGGAGGAAGCTCCCGTGGTCGCCAGCACCAGGCACACAATCACGATTCGACTGGCGTGATTCACAATCATGGCAGCCGTCCGTTACGCATCCATACACTGCCACTGCGCCGGATCGCTTCAGGATCTCTGAAGCGCAGGTTTGCTCCTTGAGCTTGAGAACCGGCGGAATAGAGAGCCGGATAGATCCGGGGCTCAAGTCCAGGAAAGCGATACTGGTGGGGCACTCGCACGTGCAGATGAGAGTGAAGTGTGCCATGGCGGTTGTCGGCCATCAAGATTTCCATCTGGCCGACAGGCAGGTTCTTGATGTGCTCGTCTTGCGCGCGCGTGTCCTTGATGTCGGTTTCACTTCCGAAACCGACGGGCTCGTATTCCTCTTCAAAGACCCCGGTACGCCGGACGCTTAGAGTACGCCGCTTCTGCCGGACACGCGCCGATGCTTTCATGAAGTGTTGCGTCGTCTCTTCGTCCTTGGTGCGCAGGATCATGTTGGTGTTCGGCGCCGAGGAGACCTCGTCACGAAATCCGCGGCTTACGGCCAGGAGCTGCGGAATCGCCTGCAGCGAAAACAGGAATGCGGTGTTGGTCCCGCGCGCCGTTTGTACAATCTGGGCGAAGTTCGAGTAAGCAAATGGCGCAAACTCGTCCAAGATCACGCTCACCATCGGGCGGTTCTGACGCGCGACTTCCACGAGATTTTCGTAGCGCTTGCCAATGATCAGCTGCAGGTTTTGCAGCAGCATCCGGCCAAGCGCCCTGACCGCCTTGGAGTTCTTGTTGGTGTTCAACGAAACGAACAAAATCAGTTCCTGGTCGATGACCTCGTCGAGCGACAGCATCTCATCGTAGGCGCCAGTGATGATGGAGAGTTCGTCCTGGAGAAAGGTCATCAGTTGATTCAAGAGACCCTGGATTTTCGTGATCCGCTCGCGGTCCTGCAGGGACTGCAGCAGCATCTTGGCCGACATAGCGAAGTTCAGGCGGCGCTGATTGCTGACGCCCTTAAGCGTTTGTAGTCTGGTGCGGGCAACGGCAATCTGTTCCCGCAGGACCATTGGGTCCAGCGCCATCACCATCACGTCGTAGAAGTTGTAACGCTTTCCGGTATATGTCAGAACGCGCGAGATGTCGGTGAGATAGTTGCCCTGATGGCCGTGGAAGAAATCTTTTTCCTGATCGAACGACTCAAACACCAGACCTGAGTGCTCCTCGTACAGTCCCGCGTCACTGAAGAAAGCGTTGTAACGCACGGAGATGTCGGGGCGGGAGGGATCAAGCACGCGTAACTGGTGCATGCGGCCCGCTGCCTCGATAGCGGGCAGGAGGTCGTTAAGGTATTGCTTGTCAGCCTTGCCATCGAAAATCAACATGGGCATCCGGCGGGGCGCTTCGGGAGGACCCCAGACACGGAAGAGATCCTGGGTGATGATGTTCCGCAATAGTGTTGTTTTGCCGGAGCCAGTCGCGCCGCACACGGCCGCTTGCATGATGCGCGTGGCATCCGGCCACAACCAGGGTGTGCCGTGCACGTCATAACCCAGCACGATCGCATTTTGCGCGAACGCCGATTGCACGGCGGCGCGGTCCTTGGACTGGCTAACAAATAACGGAGGGTGCGGCCAGTTGTTTTCGCGCCGATTGCGCAGAGTCACCGAATACCAGACGATCGAGATGCCGGCGACGAAGGCGCAGACCGCGTAGAGAAAGCACTCTACGAGCTGTGACGGCCGGAAATGAAACCGGGCAACGAGGAAGTACAAGCTGGCGGAAAGCACAACGAGCACGATGACGGCGGCGATGATCGCTGGGTTCTCTTCATGATTCCAGTTGTTATCACGACGGCTGAGGCCGTACTCATTCTGGGGCGTCATGGCTGGCCGTAGCTGAAGAAAAGGAAAATGCCGACGCTAAGCAGAGCGACGGAACCGAGAATGAGCAACAGTGGATTGACACGGAAGTGGTCACTGCTAGTCAGTGGTTGCAGAGGGTCTTCAAGACCCCTGGTTATGTGGCCCCACAGACGATCCTCCGAGTCTTCTGCCAAGAACGTGCTAAGGCGCTCGTGCGTGGTGACAATCTCAGGTTGCCTTTTGCAGGTCATGCTCATAGCACCAGAGTTGCTCTGACATCGACGTCAAACACGATCTCCAACACTACCGGTGACTCCACATCTCGCCGAATAGCCACGACTCCACGCGCTGACTCCCCCGGAAGAACGTCCTGGGGCGTGCTTTCCGCATGAGCGATTGTCCAAGGGATCGTCTTCGTGTCTCCAAGTTTCTGGATCGTCTGAAGGTCCAACTGATGGTGCTCCAAAGCAGGGAGCGAAATCCCGGATGCGATGACCAGTTGGCGGTACACCGTCGGAGCACCAACGTGATACGGAGCCTTGCTCTGGTTCTCCAGCGCGTATTGGATATAGAGAGTGTTCTTGGTCCGAAGAACCTGTTCGATGCGCAGGCCGACTTGGTCCTTCGGCACTGAAATTCCCGTGTGGTCAACAGGCTCCATTCCTAGGAAAGCCCGAGTCAGAAGCATGTCGGCGATTTGGTCCATCTGTACTGGCGGATCAACCGCCGGTTTGGGCGTCGCGACCGGGTTATCGATGGCAAAGTTCATGTCCTTAACCTCCCCCGCAGGCTCCAGTTCGTAGCTGAAGCGGCGCGAGGCCGTCCATACAAACAGATCCGTGGAAGCCCCAGACTTCAAGGGCTTCACGAACACCTTGTTGTCCTGGCGCTCGATTTGAAAATCGGCGCTGCCAGCCGCAGCCAACGTGACCGGCTCTTGAAATTCCAATACGGTCAAATGGTTGAGGGCTGTGGCGATGTGGTTGACCTTGCTGGCCGTGGTCTCTGCCTGTTGGCCCGCGGACGTGATCGTGCAAACGCTATATATAAAGATGAGTGCCAGGTACCGTTTCATATGGCTAGCCTTTTTGCATTGAGCGGAATCCCGGAGGATTCCGCTCAACGCGGTTGTTGGTTAATTCTCAACTCGCCTGCGTGATCCAAGGCGTATCGTTTCCGTCTTCTCCTGTGAAGGTGATGGGCGGAAACTCCAGTTCATCCAAGTCGGCGGCAGGCGATGCCACTGTCTCGGACTGATCGTTGCTCGGGATCGGTTTGTCGGCGAGCGCAGCGTTATCGTCGTCGAGAAGGATTCTTCCGTCCCTGTATCTCCACAAGAACGTGTGTTTCTGTCCTCCTCCTTCAATTGGCTCAATTAGAAAGGTCCGGCCATCGGGATCGGTGCGAACGAGCCCTTCGGAAAGCTTGGGCAGATGCACGCGGACAGACTTGCCGCCGGTGCGTTCCGCCAGCTTGTTGATCAACTCCTGCGGAAAAGCGAGAAAGAGAATCGAGCCGCTGCCCTTGCCGCCGCACACAATTCTGTTCAGCGCCTGCAGCCAGCCCTTGCGGTTCTCCGTCTTGTTCTGTGCCCAGATCCGTATGTAGGCAAGGATCGCCTTCATCTCGTACTTGGCCCGGTCCTCATCGTAGCGATAAGCCCCTTGGGCCTGGGTCTTGGCAAACAGCTTCTGTCTCCGCAGCTCTCGGTCCGTCTCCTTCCGAACCGAGTCCCAATCGGTCTTGGCCTTGTCCAGTTGTTTCTTGAGTTGTTCTCTCCTTTCTGCAATCTTGCCGACAACGGCGGCGTAAGCCCGGTTGACGAAATGGCAGTCCTCAAGCATCGGGCGTGTGACTTCTTCACCCACCACAAGGCCCTTGAATGCCTCAATCGGCGCCTTGTTGGTCAGCAAGTCTTCTATGTCCTTGCGGACATGGTTGTAGAGTTTCCCGATGCGGTCGCTAACTGGTGCATCGAGATGCAGAGGCAGGTCAGAAATCCGGCGCTCGTTCTTGTAGCGAAGCCACGGAGCTTGACTTACCTGTTGGCGTATTTCGGCGACCAGCTTGAGGTCCGGCTGAACTTGCCATTTGAGGCTGTCGAGTGCGTTCTGAAGTTCCCTGGCTAGCCGGTCGGCAAGGTCTTCTCTGCCGGCCGCGCGGCACGAGGTCATCAGATCGGTGATCGAGCCGATATGGTTTCCCCGCGCCTTCATGGCCACGTGCTCCAAGTTGAACCAGGGGTCTTTTGCTTTGTTCAGCTTGTTCTTTCCCTGTTGTTGTCCCGCGCCCCGTTGGAACCGCTTCTCCACAAACCGGGGGAAGCGGTCCTCTTCGACCACGCAAATCCAGTCGAAATCAAAGTCACCGCCGTTCTTTTTTGCGGTCTCCGAATGGAGAACGTAAGCGCCCTCCAGACAGAGCTGCCGCGTGATCAAGTTGCGCAATTCAGGCTCGGTCATCGTGCATTTCTGGCCGCAAAGTTCCTGTCTTAGCTGCGCCACGATCTCCTCGTCGGAAAGGTTTCCGAACGGCAAGAGATCGTCGAACATCCGTATTGGGTAACGGACACATAGGCCACGCTTCGAAGCCAATGAGACGATGGCTCGGTGCTCGGGGATCCAGTCGGAACCGTGAAACACATTGCCATCGATCAGAAAGAGGTAGCCGTCGTCCATAAGGGCGAATGCCGGCAAACGAAATCCTCCTCCTGTCGCGACTCGGAATGCCCATCGCGCAAGCAGCTTGTTGAGTTGATTGTTGACGTAAGGATGACGGACGATGTGACCGCTCGCGTCAGCCAGCAGCAGCCCTTCAACGATGTTGAGTTCTTCGTTGTTGTCCTCGTCGAAACCATCCGGCAAAGACCTGTCCGGATGCCGGCCCAGGATTTCCAGCAACTCCTCGTAGCGTCCCTCACCTACCGCCCCACTCAGCTTGCGTACCTGGTCCATCGCCTGCGGCAGGATCTCAAGTTGAACGGAGTCTTCGGGTGCATGTTCCACGAGCGTGTAGCTGGACTCAAACTCGAGCTGGCGAGAAACTTCACGGATTCCCACAGCGATGGGACCGCGAAACCTCCTGCCGGGCCCGAAGATCGAGTACACCGACACCGGTACCTTCAGTCCTGGTTTGACAGCACTTTCCGGGAGAATGAAATCCGTCTCCAATGCGTCGGCAACATCATCCTCCATGACCTTGAACGAGCCTTTCGCCTGCGTATCGTGAAAGGCCATACGAAACTGGTAGAAGCGATGCGAGCGCAGGGTCCTGCCCGCGATTTCCCGTTTCGCTTGTTCTTCAAGCCCTGATTTTTCCTGTCGATCCAGGTGAGGCTCCTTCTCTGGACCGCATCCGTACCGATCTTTAAGAAGTCGCTTTACCTGTTTGTCGAGGAGTTCGTCATCGTGCCTTTGTTGCAGTTTTCGGAACGCCGAGCGCCGCACCCATCCCCGGCAATCGTTGGTCCCGAGCGCATGGTCCGGTACCACCAGCACACGCGCATCCGGCTCCTCCATCATCACCTTGCAGGAAGAGACAAGTATCCCGAAATAGACAATCGCCGCTTGCGGCCAGTGCTGGAACCGATCGGCGATGGCCCGGCTGTGCTCATGGTCCACGAAATAGAACTTGCCCTTCTTCGCGGAACCACTCGCTCCCACGAGTTTGTAGTGAACGCCCCTCCAGACCAGTTTTGCCAAAGCGTTCTCGACCAGTGACTCCTCGTACTCATCCAGGGGTTCCACTGGAACGTTTACGCTGGCAACCCTGATGCCCGGATAGAGAACACTCAACAGCGTATTTTCCAGGGGATCAAGATCGTTGAGCCGTGGCGTCACTCTTCCGTTGCGGTCGATTTCGAGGTTCTGAATCTGGTCGACCGGGATTTTGTGTTTGTTCGTAGTCATTGTTTGTTCTCCTTAACTTTTTGTCTGGAGACCCAGCCGAGTTAAGGAGTTTGCGTGACCGCTAGCTTCTCTCTCGCCTGGCCCCCTTTGTTCGGGTTTTCTGGCCAGGCTTTGAGTTGTTGAAGCCGGGTCAGCACATTTCCCCACGTAAAGCCGCGGGGTGCTCAAAGGACCAACCGTGATTGGTCTTCTGAAAACCTTGTCTGTGCTGTTCCATCTGCGGCGAACTAGGTTCGGGCGATGGCCTGCCTCACGATTACCGGATTGCCTCCATTGACCTCCGGCACTGCTTTCCACGCCGTCAACGTGTAGAAGGGTTGCCCACTCTTGAAGGCTTCAATCAAAGCCTCCCCTTCGCTTGCCATCTCCTGCCCCAGTTCCGGCTTGGCGGGAGATGAGCCTGTTCTCGGCAGAAAATAACGGAGGTTGCCATCTTCGCTCGCGCGCTTCTTACGCCGCGCGGGAGCGGCTTCAGCCTCTCCACCCACGCCTGCGGTTTTGCCTTCCATCCATCACTCCTTTGCTTGACGCTCACCTTAAACTGTTCAGCCCCGCCTGCTGCAGGACCCAATCTCTCTTTTCGCCCTCAATCACTCGTTCCCAGTACTCGCCGATCAGAATCCCGCTGGGATTTGTCTCGGACCTCCTTTCGATGACCAGGCGCACTTGGAATTCGCTGACCACCTTGTCGATGGTCTCGTTATGTTCGTGGACATGGTGGACCTCTTTGACTCCGAAGGCCGTGTAGGTCAGGGGATCGTCTTTTGCGGCTTCGAGCGAACGCATCTGAAATTCCGAACTGGTCTGGTCGTCTTCGATCTGTCCGATGGTGTTTTCTTTCTGCATGGTGTTGTAAGCGGTGCGCCGCAAATTTCCGCTCATCATGTTCAGGCTCTCAGCCCAGTTGCGGCTGACGTTCGAAGGCGAGAAGTTCAGGTACCGCGCCAGGAAGAGCCGCACGAAAGCACGTTTCTCAAAGTCCGTCGGCGCCGCCTCCGTGCCATTGACAAGCGTAATCGAGGGCTTGGCCTGCCCCAGTACGGTTGCCTCACCGCTCGCATCGACGCGGATTACGGTGGGCGGTTGCAACCGCACATAGACTGCGAAGCCCAGCGCCAGCAGAGTTATTGGCACACACAGAAACGCCAGGATCATGGCGCGGTTCGCGTAAGCGCGCAACGCGCCATCATGCTCGTAGTATCGGCTGTACCGGAGTTTCTCCGGTATGTCGGTCTTTGGGGGCTCTTTCTTTCTCATCCACCATTTCACGTCTTATCTCCTAGCCCTCTTGAGGCCTGCCAACGGCTGCTGCACCCAAGCCCCGTCCCACGGCGTAGCTCAACAACTGCACGGAACCATGTGGCCTGTACACGTAGCCGGCGGCTTTGCGAGGTGCGTTCGTCGGCGAACTCGGGGGTGTTGGTGGGCTCGAGTTGCTGGTCATCGCGCTGCTTAGTCCTCCGCGAATAAAATCCCCCATACCCGAGGCCGGGGTACTCGATGCAGCGGCTGATCCGGAGCCACCGGCAACGTATCCCGCGCTGCTACCCACAGACCCTGCACTTAGGCCGGCTGCAATCCCAAAGGTCCCGGCCACGGCTGTGCTCAGCGCGAAGGCACCCGTGCGAGCCAGCGAATAGACGGTTGATCCGGCATCGCCGGAAATGATCCTTTTGGCTATGAAGGGAATCAGCGCGATGGCTAGGGCGTAAAAGATGCTGACCAACCCAAGCATGACCGAGTCCCCAGCCCCCTTCAGAAAGCCAAGAAATCCATTGCCCAGGATGTTGTTGACTTGGTTGACCTGGATGGCGGTGATGAGCGCGCCGAACACGGCGTAGAGAATTCCCCAGGCATTCCAGATCATCACGTTGAAGGCATAGGCCTTCCCCAACTGACCGACTCCCGGGATGGGAATGAGAGCGAGCACCAGTGGGCCGACCACATAGAGGATTGCGCCAAACAAGGTGTAGAAGAAGCAGAACACGATCATCGCAAGCGCGTAGAGAAGATAAGCAACTACCAGGAGGACAACCGTAATGGTGCTGGCTGTATCGCCTGTGATGATGTCCGTGAGGGTCAATGAAGGATTGTTTGCGAACTGTTGCTGAAGCTGTCCCATCCAGCTCTGGAACATGTCTCCAGCGCCAGAACTGCTGCCGATGAAATTCGCAACCGTGTTGAAGGATCCATTGACACCGCGAAACACGGTGGCCCAGTTGGAAATGATCACGGCAACGACCAGATACTTGATGGCCGTTCCTGCAAGCGCTTGCACATCTCCTCCACGAAACGCCGCCTGATAGAGGCCGATCAGAAAACCAATCAGCAGGATCGCGAATGCGAAGTTCGTGACCGTCGAGATGATGGCGGTGCCATCGATCCCGGCCAGCGCCGTGTTCAGGAGTTGCTGGAAATAAAACACGGCTACTGGACTCCTTGTTGCAAGACCTGGTTGCCCGTAGTCTGAAGCGTCGCTGCATGAGAAGCGCTGAACTTGAGCTGACCGCTCGAGTTGGCCAACTCAATCGAACGCACGCGCACTAGCTCGGCCATGGCGGATTGCGTGTATGCGTTGGCCCTCACTAGCCACGCCGCGGTCTCGGCTTCCAAAATCGTGGAACTGCCGGGCGCGGCGGTTTGCAATTGCTGATTGATCT
>Ga0187891_1001018_pt1 | contig 25293 bp, 19 predicted proteins | sample June2016WEW_21_4_FD_132990 | JGI IMG/M metagenome (GOLD analysis project Ga0187891, IMG submission 132990) | Peatland microbial communities from SPRUCE experiment site at the Marcell Experimental Forest, Minnesota, USA - June2016WEW_21_40 | ecosystem: Environmental > Terrestrial > Soil >... | reverse complement strand
CGATCATATTCTGCACTATCCCGGGATCAAGGAAGACGTCTATGTCCCGTTCTTTCAACCGGACCCATCTTGGACCAGCACCTTGGGAATCACATCCGAGGATATAGTCGTCACAATTCGTCCGCCGGCGACCGAAGCTCACTATCACAATCCTGAAAGCGAAAAGCTATTGATGGCAGTGTTTGACGAATTGGAAAGCCATCCGGAGGTCAAGACGATCCTACTTCCCCGCACACGAAGGCAAGAGGTCGAAATTCGGCAGGCGAAACCGAAACTGTTTGAGACCGGACGAATGATTGTTCCCGAGCATGCTCTGAATGGGTTGGACCTGATCTGGCGATCCGACGCAGTGATCAGCGGTGGCGGAACCATGAACAGGGAAGCTGCGGCGCTGGGCGTTCCGGTGTACAGCTTATTTCGTGGAGCGCTTGGGGCGGTGGACAAACATCTGGCAGAAACGGGCAAACTGGTTTTGCTTGGGAGCGAATACGATGTACGCGCGAAACTCAGCCTCGCGCGCCGCGAAAGGCCAGTGGCTTGCAGACCGGCCAGGGCAAGAACGCTCGACGCCGTGGTGAACCATGTTCTTGCAGTTGCAGGGAGCCAGGGCTGAACAATGCAAGCTGCGACTCAAGGCGTGCTGGAACGAAGCCAGTTGAATGACGGCAGGGTCCACGAACTGTGCGACCTTGCTGCGGCAGGTCTCGTCGAAATGTTCGACTCGGAGAGGCAGCTCTTTTGCCACACCTACACTCGAACTAAGGAGGGGATGAGCCGCCAGGGATTCTCGCAGCGCTACACGATGATGACGCTGCTCGGGCTCCACCGTTACGAGGCTTCAGGTCGACGCTCGCCGGTGGCGATTGCTTCAGTTCTCGAACGGCTCCTTCAAGACACCAGTTGGCTCGCAAGTGCGGGAGATCTCGGTCTGCTCCTCTGGACCTGCGCGGAGCTGATTCCGGACCAATTGCCTCAGGTGTATCGGAACGCGCAGGCGGCGGAAGCGCTCACGCGATTTCCTGATGGGCGGCAAGGCTGCACGATGGAAGTCGCCTGGTATCTGACCGGCCTGGCGACATGCTCCTTGAATGGTTACTCCAATCTTCCCAGGCAATCCGAGCAAATTGCGGCCGCGCGCAAGATTCTCGAGCTAAATTGCGGTCTGTCGGGAGTCTACGGTCATCTCTCCCAAAGCAATTCATTCAAAACGCATTTCCGCCGCAGAATTGGCAGTTTTGCCGATCAGGTCTATCCCACCATCGCTTTTGCTCGGTTGTCGCAGGCTCTCAATGACATCGATGCGCGCTACCAGGCGCTGCGCACCGCGACAATAATGTGTGAGCTGCAAGGAGCCATGGGTGAGTGGTCCTGGCATTACGATTCGGCGAATGGAAAGGTCGTCAGCCGGTACCCGGTTTATTCCGTGCACCAGCATGCCATGGCGCCGATGATGCTCTTTGCCGCGGCAGAGGCTGGAAGCTGCGACTTCAGCGAAGCGATCTATAAAGGTCTCGCTTGGATCAGCGGCAACAACGAGCTGCATCTCAACTTCATCGAGCCGTCCGTGAGTCTGATTTGGCGCTGCTTATATCTCGCGCAGACAGACGCATACATAGATTCAACATTCCGCCTTCTTAAGTTGCGGCGCGGAACAGCAGATGCCCGGCCACGAGTCCGATACGAATGCCGACCTTATGAACTCGGTTGGCTTTTGTACGCCTTTGCCCATCTGTAGATCGACTCCTCGATCGCTGCAACTACCTTAAAGATCATCAGTCATAGAAGACACCTCACGCAGCCCTCGTCGGCTCTTAACGCAAAGTACTCATCGTTGAGCGATATGGAATCAGTGAAAACGAAGAAGATCATGATCGTAGTCGGCGCGCGGCCCAACTTTATGAAGGCCGCGCCTATCATCGCTGCAATTCGCGATCACAACGACCGCGTGGCGGGTTCGCCGAGCCGGACAAGGTCCAATCAAGCGCAGATCGCCTTCCAATGCGTATTGGTTCACACGGGCCAACACTATGACGCGGCAATGTCAGACCAATTCTTCGCTGACCTGAGGATTCCCAAACCCGATGTGCACTTAGGAGTCGGGGGCGGATCACATGCGGCGCAAACGGCCGAGATCATGAAGAGGTTCGAAGAGGCGCTCGAACGTGAGAAGCCGGACCTGCTCATCGTTGTAGGCGATGTAAACTCCACGCTCGCCTGCGCTCTTGTTGCCGCGAAGATCTCGTATGACACATCCGGGTCCCGGCCGCTGATTGCTCACGTGGAGGCGGGCCTTCGTTCCTTCGATCGGGGCATGCCGGAGGAGATTAACCGCATCGTTACAGATCATTTGGCCAACCTGCTGTTTGTCACCGAGGAGAGCGGGATCAGAAACCTTCGCCAGGAAGGGGTCGAGGACCATAAGATCCACTTCGTTGGAAATACGATGATCGACTCGCTCCTTGCATTCAAGGATCAAGCGCGCCGATCTCCTATCTTGAGCGCGCTTGGCCTCCGCGCCGGCGACGGTCTGTCGGAATCAGATAGCGGCATAGCGCCCTATGCTCTATTGACACTGCACCGTCCTTCCAACGTAGATGAGCGCGAGAGCTTTCTGAACATCCTGGAAGGACTGAACGAGTTAGCTTCCTTCTGTCCAATTATCTTTCCTGTCCATCCAAGGACCCGGAATAAGATTGCGGACTTCGGTTTCGAAGGTTTCTTCCATCGTCAAGAGGGAGCCGTGAACAGCTCCAAGCGAGCGCCAAACGAGACGAACGGGCGCATTTGGCTGATTGACCCGCTTGGCTACATCGATTTTCTCTGCTTAATGGAGCATGCCGCTGTGGTCGTAACGGACTCTGGAGGGATCCAGGAGGAAACCACATGCCTCGGCGTGCCGTGTGTCACGGTTCGGGAGAATACTGAACGGCCAGTCACGATTGAAGTCGGGACAAATGTTCTCGCCGGAACAAGTGCCTCAGGCATCCGGAATGCTACGCGGCAACAACTGGAGTCGAAGCGCGATGCCGCTGTGCCAAAGGCCTGGGATGGTAAGAGTGCGGAGCGGATTCTCGATGTAATTTGCGGTGAACTTTTGAAGCAAGAGGAAAGGCTGCTTGCATTGGTAAGTGAGTAAGCTCCGAGGACGAGTGGACTGTACTTTCTAGTGAGCGGCCATACCCGGCGCCAGAAGAATCATGCGATACGTCATCATCACTCCAGTTCGTGACGAGGAACAGTATATAGGGGGCACGATCAAATCGGTGTGCTCTCAAACTGCACGGCCAGCGGAATGGATCATAGTGAATGACGGATCCAGTGACCGCACAGGCGAGATCGTCGAGGGCTATGCCTCGGAATACCCGTGGATCCGCGTCGTTCATCGGGAGAACAGGGGCTTCCGCAAGTCAGGCGGCGGTGTAATGGAGGCGTTCTACGAAGGCTACAAGGCCCTTCACTGCAAAGAGTGGGATTTTCTTGTGAAACTCGATGCCGATCTCACCTTTGACCCCGACTATTTCGAAAAATGCTTCGAGCACTTCCGTCAGGACAATGAACTTGGAATAGGCGGAGGAGAGATCCGTCATCAAATCGTGGGCGAACTGAAAACGGAAAAGAATCCGCGTTTTCATGTGCGGGGAGCAACCAAGATTTACAGGAGAGCGTGTTGGGAAGCGATAGGAGGTCTCTGGTCGGCCTCAGGGTGGGACACGATTGATGAAGTTAAAGCCAACATGAAGGGCTGGAAAACCTATACGTTCACGGATCTGGGCCTCCTTCACCATCGTTTTACAGGATCGGAAGAGGGATTCGTTCGCGATAGAGTGAAGCATGGAGTCGCTTGCTATGTTTCCGGGTATCATCCGCTTTTTGTGGCAGCGAGTTGCATGCGTCGCCTGGCTCAGAGGCCAGTCGTGATTGGTTCCTGTGCAATCATGTACGGATTTCTCAAGTCCTATCTTATTCGGCCTATACGCCTGAAAGATCAGTCGTATTTCACCTATATACGGGGGCAACAGTTAAGACGGCTCTGTGGGATGTCGACGATCTGGAAATGACATCCGTATCGATGTTTTGAAAAGCCATGTGCGGAATCTGCGGCAAACTCGCTTTTGACAGAGATGAAATCATCTCGCCCACACTCGTGAAGGCGATGGCAGATTCAATACGCCACCGTGGGCCGGATGATGAAGGGTATTATATCTCAGGCAATGTCGGTCTGGGCTTTCGCCGCCTCTCGATCATCGACCTCAAAAGCGGCCATCAACCGCTCTCGAACGAAGACGGTTCGATTTGGATTGTGTTCAATGGCGAAATCTATAACTACCAGGAGCTGCGCGCCTTCCTCTTGGGAAAAGGGCACGTGTTTAGTACTAAGACTGACACTGAGGTGATCGTCCATTTGTACGAGGAACTTGGTCCAGCATGCCTGGAACGGTTGCGCGGAATGTTCGCCTTTGCGATCTGGGACGGAAATGCGAATACACTTTTCCTGGCGAGGGACCGTGTTGGAATTAAGCCACTTTATTACCGGCTAACCGACGATTCGCTTGTATTTGCGTCTGAGATCAAAGCGATCCTCACTGATCCATCGGTCAAAAGAGAAATAGCTCCAGAGCTGATCGACCGTTTTCTGACATTTCTGTATGTGCCAGGGGAGGACACACTTCTGAAGGGAATTCAGAAGCTCGCCCCCGGACACTTTCTCCAGGTTACGGATGGCAAGGCGATGATCCGTCAATATTGGGACCTGGCCTTCGCAAAAACTTTCGCGCCCAGGCGCGCTGAACAGGCTGAGGAAGAACTCCTCTCTCTCCTGGCGGAAACCGTCAAACTGCACATGATCGCAGACGTGCCGGTGGGCGTTCTCCTTAGCGGTGGAGTCGATTCTACAGGGGTGCTCAGCCTTGCTGTTGATCAGACCGAGAAGAAGGTAAGTACCTTCACCGTTGGGTTTTCAGGGAAAAACTTTGCAGATGAGAGACCGTTTGCGCGACTTGCCGCCGAGAGGTTTAATACACAACACTATGAGATGACGATCACCGCGGAAGATTTCGGAGCGTTTCTGCCTAAGTATGTTTGGCATATGGAAGAGCCCGTCTGCGAGCCTCCGGCGATTGCCCTTTACTATGTCTCAAAGATGGCAAGGGATTATGTCACTGTCCTTCTCTCCGGAGAGGGTGGGGATGAAGCGTTCGCAGGATACAGCAATTATCGGAATCTTGTTTGGCTTGAGCGTATCAAGCGGGGCGGTCCCGCGCTAAATGCTGCCATTTCCAAGGGAATCTCCGTCTGGAGCACGCTGTTCGATCCCTCTCGCTTTGCAAAGTACGGCCCGTTAATGCATGATTGCTTTCCGGAATATTACTATAGCCGCACTTCGAACCCGCATCGCACGACGGGAAACAGTTTGGGCAAGGTGTACTCCGCGGATTATCTAGACGCCCTCGACCGCGAGCACAGCATTGAGCCGCTGCGTTTGTTGCAGGCGCATGTGCGTGGCCAGGACAAGCTCAACGCTATGCTCTATATCGATTCGAAAACCTGGTTGCCGGACGATCTGCTGATCAAAGCGGACAAAATGACCATGGCCAACTCCCTCGAACTGCGCGTGCCATTGTTAGATCACAAGGTATTGGAGTTCGCGGCGTCGCTGCCACCCGGGATGAAGCTAAACGGGCACAGGACAAAGTACATTCTGAAGAAGGCGCTTTCGAAAAGAATTCCCAAGGAAATCCGCAATCGAAAGAAAGCCGGATTTCCCGTCCCCTACGGGTCTTGGATCCGGACTGAACTTAAGGACGTCGTTTGGGACGTGTTAATGGATAGCAGAACGACTAGCCGGGGCTACTTCCGCAGGGACGGGATTGAAAAGATGCTTCACGCAAACTCGCAAGGGACTGACTACTCTAAAGAGATATTTTCATTGCTCAGCTTGGAGCTTTGGCAGCGGATATTTTTGGAAGATCAGCAAGTGACCTTGCAGTAGCTTTTGTTAAGCGGCTCCGGTCCTGTTCGTTGTGACATGCCGGAGTATCGCAGGCTCTTTCGGAAATGCAAGTATGGTTGGCCTTTCCTATTCATTACGATGCGTAGTTTTTCACAACATCTCGGCCACGCAGTCACCGTTCACGGCTGGGATCAGCGTGAATACTACGCCGCAAAGTTTCGAAAGAACGCTGAGGTTTCTGACTGCCCACTATCACCCGGTGCGCCTTGAAGACGTTCTAACCGATTGCGATGGACGTGGGCTACCATCCCGCGCTCTTCTCGTGACCTTCGATGACGCCTACGCGTCGGTGGCTGAATACGCTGCGCCGCTCTGCAAGCAACTTGGGGTGCCGGCTGTTTTCTTTGTAAATGCCGCATTCATCGATAATCAACGGCTCGCCCCGGACAATCTCGTCTGCTATGTGGCCAATGTCCTGGGAATCGCCTCGATCAATACCGCAATCCGCGCGGTTTGCGGCGATAAAGCCGTCCCGGTTGGTTCTCTCTCTGAAGTGTTTGGCATCTTTTTGCCGGCCCTATCGCTGGCTGAACGAGAAACTTTCCTTGAGGTTCTGCGCGAATTGGCAGGCATTAGCGAGAGACGGACCGCTCAAAAAGCCGGTTTGTATTTAACCGCCGAGCAGCTACGCGGGCTAAAATCGTTCGATTTCGAGCTCGGAAATCACACCTATACCCACACATACTTCCGGTCCTTGTCGCGACAAGACTTTGCCCCGGAGATTGATCGAAATAAAGAAGAACTGGAGTCCATGTCAGGAACAAATGTCCGATCCTTTAGCCAGCCCTATGGTTCTTCGAAAGATCTGAGCTCTGAGTTGAGAGATCATCTCAAAATCTCAGGGCACCGCGCGGTCTTTTTGAGCGAAAGTGTCGCCAATCCCCGAAGACCGGATCTATTTCGTTTAGACAGGGTCAATAGCCGTGCCAATACCGATAAGAGATTGTTTTTCGAGGTTGAGGTGCTACCGCGTCTTCGGGCGATAAGGAACCAGATCTTTCAGAATGCCGCGGAAGCTTGAGAGCATAAATTCACTGACATTGTTGACTGAAAGGCGGAGGTGAAACGTGATGATACCCGCCAATGAAGAGATGGGAGAGCCTGTGGCTGAGAATCGAGACAAGATGAGCCGTGCCGCGTTTCTTTCAGAGATCGATGAAATCCTTGGTATGCGCCCTGGGACACTTAAAGGGGATGAGAAACTGGAAGATCTGCATAACTGGGACTCGACTGCGCTGATTGGAGTTATCGTTCTGGCCGAGGCAGCGAGCGAGAGGCATATCTCTCCCGATCAGGTCGTGACCTGCTCAACCGTCGCCGACCTGTTACGGCTAGCAGGTGTGGACCGCAGACCGTCTTGACCGGGAAATGGTTGAATAACATCGTGGAAGCGCCGGCACCGAAGCAGCCAAGCGGGCACAGCACTCCAAGCGCCGCTGATACCGCGGCCATCAATCTGAAATAACCCTGCAATGGCATCGGAGACGAAAGTGACGCAATCAGAAAGCCTGAGGGACTTGCAATTCCCAATCACTGCGTCGAAGCTCATCCGCAAACGCCATTCCCTCAGCAAAGAGCTGTCTGCACAGCCGAATCTGATTCCAACGCGAATTGCAATTCTAGGTGGATCGACTACAACCGAAGTCAGAGGCATGCTGGAGTTGTTTCTCCTGGCCAATGGAATCCGGCCTGAATTCTACGAATCCGGCTACAACCGTTATTCCGAAGACATCCTGTTCGAGAATCAGGATCTTTGGAAGTTCAAGCCCGATGTAGTCTTGATTCACACAACGTGGCGCAATGTTTCGCAATTCCCGGAGTTGATGGAGCCGGAAGCGGAAGTTGAAGAGCGCGTGCGACAGGAAGTTGCCAGGTTTGTAACTCTCTGGCAGAAGATTCACTCGAAGCTCGGGGCGCTAATCATCCAAAATAATCTCGACCTCCCAGTTCTAAGACCGCTTGGGAACCTGGAGGCGTCCGAATCTTATGGCAGAGTGAATTTCCTTATGAGGTTGAACGCCGAATTTGCGGCGCACGCGCGTCAGCACCCGTGGCTCCTCATTAATGACATTCACTATCTTTGCGCGCAAGTAGGTTTAGACGAGTGGCAAGGCCGCACTTATTGGTATAACTTCCATATGGCTGTGAGTCCGGCGGGAACAATCGCTTTGGCGCAAAGCGTTGCTGCGCTTATCAAATCGATATTTGGAAGGTCTAGGAAATGTCTCATCCTCGACCTGGATAACACACTTTGGAGCGGGGTCGTTGGCGACGATGGTGTACAAAACCTAATACTAGGGCGTGACCATCCTGTCGGCGCATCTTTCTCGGACTTTCAGCAATATGTAAAGGATCTACGGAATCGCGGAATCATCCTGGCAGTTTGTTCAAAAAACGAGCTTGAGAACGCGAAGGGAGGATTTTTGCACCCGGAGAGCATCTTGAAGCTGGAGGATTTCAGTGCATTTAAAGCGAACTGGAATCCGAAACCGGAGAACATCCGCGAGATCGCTGCAGAGCTCAACATTGGTCTTGATAGCATTGTTTTCGTCGATGACAACCCGGCAGAGAGGGCCTTGGTTGCCGGCCAACTGCCCGAAGTGGCGACGCCGGACCTGGGCTCCGATGTTGCTCGTTTCGCTGAGATACTCGAGTCCGAGCACTATTTCGAAGTGCACCGTGTAGTTGGGGACGATCTCAATCGTTCGGCCTACTACCGTTCAAACGCACAGCGAAACGCATATCAGGCCAGCTTCAGCGATTACGGAGAGTTTCTCGCATCACTCGAAATGACCGCCGAGATCGCATCATTTACTCCCGTGTATTTCGAACGAATTACGCAGCTTATTAACAAAACGAACCAGTTTAACCTCACTACGAGGCGGTACACGAGCGCCGAGGTAGAGACTATAGCTCGAGAGTCCGGTTTTGTTACTCTCTACGGCCGGCTATCTGACAAGTTTGGCGACAATGGCCTGGTGTCAGTGCTCATTGGGCACGGAATCAACGACACGTTAGAGATAGACCTTTGGCTGATGAGCTGCCGCGTTCTCAATCGTGAGATGGAGCTCGCAATGTTTGATGCCCTCGTCGAACAGTGCCAGGTTCGAGGAATTCGCAAGATTATTGGCGTTTACATGCCATCGAAGAAAAACAAGCTGGTTGCGGATCATTATCGCAACCTCGGTTTTAACGCGAGCGGCGAAAGCTATGAGGGACTCCAAAGGTGGTGTTTTGACGTTCCGCAAAGCCCGATGCAGAAAGCTCGCTACATCCGCCGAACGCCAAAGCGGTCAGACGTAGTTGCTGAGAAGAGGCCAGCACTTGACGCTGAGGCCGTAATCGCTAAGTCCTAACTTTTATTAACAGTTCGCGATACTGGCACAAACAAGCCGGTCTGTCGCGCCTGATCCCCTCATGGATTGAGTCAAGCTGCGTGTCCAGTTCAATTTGGCAAGTCGAAGTCGACCGAGCGAGCTCTGAGGAATGGTCGCAGATGCTCGACCTATTTGACGATGCGAATATCTATCAGACCGCTGCTTATGGGGAGGTCCGCTGGGGTAAAGGAAGCCTGAGCCGGCTGGTGTTAAGGCGAAACGGAGAAGTAGCCGCGATTGCGCAGCTTAGAATCATCCGTCCCACCCCAATGAAGTTCGGCATGGCTTATCTGCGTTGGGGTCCTCTTTGGCAGCGTCGCGGCTCTTCCCCCGATCCCGAAGTCCCCTCCCGCATGGCTCGCGCCATTGAGGACGAATACCTAAGAACCAGGAAACTCTTCGTGCGTATTCTCCCGAACGCTTTTGCCGGATCGCCGCGTGCCGAAGTCTTTCAATCAGCCTTTTCGGATTTCTCTTCGGAAACGCAGGAACAATGCGATGCTTACCGGACGTTTCTTGTGGATATTACTCCGGCGCCTGAAGAGCTGCGAAGCGGCCTTGATGCGAAATGGCGAAACAAGCTCAAGCAATCGGAAAAGAATCATCTGACAGTGATCTCGGGGAATGGGAGCGAAGACTTCAGGGCTTTCTGCAACATCTACTCACAGATGCGCAAGCGCAAGACGTTTGAAACGTCAGTGAATCCCGAGGAGTTCTTGCGCATTCAGGATGCTCTTCCGGAATCTCAACGCTTGCGCGTTCTAGTCTGTCAGGATAAGGACGTCCCCGTGGCTAGCATCGTTGTCTCAGCGATGGGCGATTCTGCGATTTACCTGTTGGGCGCCACCAGCGACGCCGGGTTGAATACCAAAGGCGCCTATTTCCTGCAATGGACGATGATTTGCTGGCTAAGAGAACGCGGCATTAAGACGTATGACCTTGGAGGCATCGATCCGGAAGCGAATCCCGGCGTCTATTACTTCAAGAGAGGGCTTTCGGGTGTAGACATTTGTCAGATCAACCCGTTCACTGCGTCAAAGAGCGCCGCCTCCTTCGCGATGGTCAAGGTAGGAATTGCCGTGCAGCGCACATTTCGCGCCTCCCTGCGACCCTTACATTTCGCCCGATCATTAAAGCATCGGGCCGCAATCAGCTAAGAAAATGTCACCATTAACTGAGCCCGTAGAATTGTCAGTCGTCATTGTCGCCTGGAATGCCAAGCACTATTTGGAGTTGTGCCTCGACAGCCTTGCCAAAGCTCCCCCCCGGCGCACGATGGAAGTCTTCGTTGTGGACAATGCGTCCGCAGACGATACCGTTGACATGATCGAGACTAGATTTCCGCGGGTGAAGTTGATTAAGAGCAAGGAGAACCTGGGTTTTTCCAAGGGAAACAACGTGGCCATCCGGCAATGTCGCGGACGCTATATTGCGCTGGTAAATCCGGACGTGATCGTGTTTCCTGGCTGTTTGGACGCCCTTGCGGACATTCTCGATCAGAATCCAAAAGTCGGGGATGTGGGGCCGCGCGTGTTTAACCCGGACATGACGCAGCAAAGCACCTGCCGGCGTTTCCCCACGTTGTGGAACAACTTTTGTTCGGCGACCCGCCTGGAAAGCCTATTTAAGGGCCGCCGCTTTTTCGCCGGCGAGCACATGTTCTACTTCCCGCATGACCGCACGCTTGCAGTCGATGTGATCGTGGGCTGCTTCTCGATGATTCGCCGAGAAGCATTTGACGATGTGGGACTGCTCGATGAGACCTTGTTCATGTACGGCGATGATGTGGATTGGTGCCGGCGTGCTTGGAATGCCGGATGGCAAGTATTCTTTTGTCCCGACGCGCAGGCAATTCATGACCGCGGCAAGACTACGGCTCCGTTTCCAGCTCACTTTGCGGTCGCACAACAGCGCTCTGTCTTGCACTATTGGACCAAGCACCATACCTTCCTGGGCGTGCTGGGAATCCGGTGCATCATGCTTTTCCGTCATTTGCTTCGCTATGTGAGCGCGGTTTTGTCAGACCTTGCGCACTCCCACAAAGGGCCACAAAGCGATGCGCGAAAACAGGTGAGCGGCGCATGTCTGCGGCAGCTCCTCTCCGGCAGGGTGCCGGCCAAGCCTGAGCAACAGGCGGCGTCATGAGCATTGCGAATTCCATTTCGCGCCTTGCGGAATACTACCGCCGACATGGCTTGGCGGCCACGATGCGCAGAGTAGGAGTCGCTTCGAAGCGAGGCTTTTTCACAAGCCGCATGGTGGTCTTCTATTACGACCTAGACGAGCGCCGAGTTCCTGAGGTAAACACTGTCGAAGCATTGAAAGTGGAGAGACTGAGGACACCGGCGGAACTGAGCCCGAAGCATTTCCAGGAAATGACCAGCTTTTGGAGACCGAAGGTAGCAAGCCGGAATATTTACGAACGGTTCAAGAAGGGAGCCTCGCTGTGGCTGGTCGTGTGCGAAGACGAGTTGGCCGGCTACGGCTGGACGTTACAGGGATGCACGATGGAACCGTATTACTTTCCGCTGGCGAAGGACGACGTGCATCTTTTTGATTTCCACGTGTTTCCCCGCTATCGTGGCCGTGGTCTGAATCCCTATCTGATTGACCGGATCCTCGACGTGCTTGCGACGAAATGTGGAGGCCGAGCATTCATTGAGGCAGCGGAATGGAATGATTCGCAGTTAAATTCTCTTCGCAAGACGCACTTCCGCAGATTGGGCCTGGTCAGGTCGTTTACGATTCTCGGACACACTTTCGTGTCGTGGACTCGGAACAAGCCAGCTGCGCAGATGATTCAAGGCGCCGAACCGATCGACCAGATGCTGCAACCGGTGATGACTAATGAGCAGAAGAACACTGCATCGGGTCCGCATGACGCTCCCGCACCGATCTCCCCTCGGTGACGGTTTGATTGAATCGGTTAGCACACTTTGCCAACTCAGGGAAAGATACTCATATCTAATATCTTCTTTGAGGAATGAATGATAACAGAGCTTCCTACTCTCGACAAACGAAACGTCACTACATTCACAGACGACCAGCTGTGCAAGTGGACAAGAGTTGTCTGCAGAATAATCTGCATCGGGCTCGCCCTCTTTGAGACCTGGCCACAGAGACATTTCCTGAATGAGGACGGCGTTTCCTATCTGGATATGAGTGATGCGCTGCAGCGGCACAATTGGCACTTATTGATCAACCCCATTTGGAGCCCGCTTTATCCGCTGCTGATTGGCACAGTGACCTGGCTAACACACCCCTCGGCACGATGGGAAATCCCGCTGGTGCACCTCGTGAACTTCGTCATCTTTCTGGCGGCACTGGCATCCTTCGAGTTCCTACTGCGCCGGGCGATCGGCGTCCTCCGGCAAGAAAGCAGGCGAGACGACAAGAAATCAGCAGTCGCTCTGCCGATCTGGGTGTGGCAACTCTTGGGCTATAGTCTCTTCGTCTGGAGCACCTTTGGGATGATATGGGCCCCTCGCGTGGTCACTCCGGACCTATGTGTAGCAGCATTCCTCTATCTTGACGGTGGTCTTCTGCTTAGTCTTGGTGCCGGATCTCCTAAGTTAAGAACGAGTCTTCTGCTTGGACTTACACTTGGCTTCGGCTACCTCGCCAAAGCTATCTTATTCCCGATGGCGTTCCTTTTTATGGCCATCGCTTTTTTTGCGATTGGCGCCTGGAGGAGGGCGGTTCTTCCCCTGGCCGTTACGTTTCTCGTCTTCTGCGCCGTTGCTGCGCCACTGGTTATCGCAATGTCAGAAAGAGTCGGCAAGCCTAGCTACAGCGAGGCTGGAAACTTGAATTACGCCTGGCACGTTAATTACGTTAGACAGGACAAGCCGCCGGTATGGCCCTTTTTCCGCGCCGAAACCGGTCCACCCGCTTATTTGAAACACCCTGTGACTCTCCTCCATAGTCACCCCGAGGTCTATGCTTTCAAAGAGCCGCTCGCGTTGACATACCCGCCACGATCAGACATGGCGTATTGGGGCGCCGGCACAAAAGTGGTATTCAATCTACGAAACCAACTTCTGACGACAATTGGAGGTCTCGTGTTGTTTTTCAGAGACCCTCACATTTTGCCGTTGTCAGTCTTAATTGTTGCGGGGTTCATTGTTGTTTTCCTGGGGCCACTGTCGCCCCGCGGATTGAAGAGCATTCCGCGAAGCTGGCCACTGCTGATTCCAGGCATCGTCGGACCCTGTCTGTATTTGTTAATCGCGGTTGAGCCGCGCTACGTCGCCCCCTTCTTTGTGATGGTCTTGGTTGGGCTGTTTCCCGGAATCCTTCGCCGGAATTCGCTGAATAATGGCAGACGGGTGACGGTCTGGCTGTTAACGGTGGCGGCGAGTTTGATGTTTTTTTCGGCGTCCCTGGTCGCCTACCATCTGGCAGGTTTTCCTCGTGCGGAAGATGGGTCAGTCTTTCTTCAGGTTGGGAGTGCTCTGAACCGGGCGGGGGTGCGACCTGGTGAGGAGGTTGCCATCATGGGAGAGAGTTCGGATGGGTGCCGGTGGGCGCGGCTGGCGCGGGTTCGGATCGTTGCCCAGATCCTTCGGGAAGATGTCGGGGACTTCTGGAGAATCACAGATCCTCATGAAAAGGCTGAGGTTTATGACGCTTTTGTGAGGGCCGGAGCCACGGCGGTCATCGCGGAGGATACCCCACCCTCTCGCGCCATCGGCGAATGGCAACAACTTGGCGATACTCATTATTACGTCCATCTTCTGTCCCCGACAGGTACCAATTGAATCGTGCTCGGATCGAGGGCTTGACCACTCGCAAGTCATTCGTAATGAGAAGGACGTGTTCCTAGAGCACGGAGGCGGCGAACCGAAAGAGGGATTCTTGAGCTGCTGCCAATTCGCAGGCGCCCACTCAGAGCAAGGAAATAGATAAGTCGTTTACTATCATCGCGATGCGAGGACGATCACCCAGGGCGCGACTTCCTTCTTGCTGTTACGAAAGTTCACCTTGCCATTGCTGCATTCATCGGTGCGCGCTACCCTGAAGTGTGCGGCGCCCGGCAACTTGGAGGGCAGGAATGAATTGAGGTTTCTTCATGAAAGGTAGTTTGGCAACTTTCGTAATCGTATTCGCGGGTATTTTCCCTATCTCGTCTACATGCTCTGCGCAGGGTGTTTGTCCTGCAAATGCCCCTATGGCCGGCAATCATTGCTACTTCGTTGCGGCGACGGGATCTGATTCCAACAACGGCACGAGCGAAAGCACTCCTTGGCAACACGCGCCAGGAATGCCCAACTGCACAGCCAGCTGCGCTGCCCTGAGTGCGGGCAATGGTGGAATCGGTATCATCCTCCGGGGCGGGGATACGTGGCACTCCGGCAATTCCTCTGCGTCACCATACACGGGCGGAGAATGGGATCTTTATAACTGGTTCTCCAATGCCTACGCGAGCAACATCGCCAACTGCGTCTATGAAGGAGCGCAAACCGGATGCCTCTATATTGGCGTGGACACAAATTGGTATTCCGGCGCTTCGTGGGCGCGGCCAATCCTTACCGGGGATAACCCAGCCGTTCCAGGCAGCGGCAGCTTTGCTTCGTCGTGCGCCTATCAGATCGCGGGTTCGGACTTTGGCAGTAATAACTTAGTTGTAATGCCCGGATGGACAATCGTAGACAGCTTAGAACTGACTGGGCTTTGCGCATCGAGCGCCAGTACCTCTTCCGGGCAGTATTACTTTGCCGGTTGGGCGGCTGGTGGTTCCTCCGTACCTGTATCGATGCTGGAGAACGTCTATATGCACGGCTGGAGCGCGACGAGCACTGCGGGTACAGGCAGCAGCTCGCACCCCGTCACGATCCTGGGAGGCGGCGGCGGCGTGAACCAGGTATTCGATCACATCGTCATTGACGGTAGTGATTCAAACCCGGAAGTGGGCGCATGGGGCACTTTTCCCAATTTCGCGCACATGCGTGATTCGATGGTTCGTTACACGGATCAGGGAGTAGGCCAGGGCTGCCACGACATCCACGACAACATCTTTGAATACTTCACGACAACGATTCTTGACGGCCACACAAACGCCTTCGAGTGCAACGCAGATGCCAGCGGCCCAACGCCGAACGTCTTTTACAACAATGTTTTCCGGCATTTTCAGCCGTCATTTGGTAACGGCGAGCTCATCTGGTTCTGCCCCAACACGACGCCTGAATATTGGTTCAACAACTTGATGTACGACACGGTAACTCCCGGCCACGGCCAATCCTGGAATGTTGCAGGGACACCAATTTACGCAGGCTGTCCTAACACCGGCGGCCAGTACATGTTCAACAACACGCTCGTTGACCAGACTTCGGCACCGTGCTATTTGGGAAGCTGGAACAGCACCGGCGGCCAGTATATCCAGTCGTACAACAACCATCTCATCAACACGCCTTGGGATGGGTCCGGCAGCCAGACAGGGCACTGCGCCGGAGGACCGTCGAGCTCTGGCAATCTTTCCATGACCGACGCCCAGGCCACGAGCCAGGGGTATACGACGGGCAGCCCCGGCACCGTGTCGAGCAACACGTGTGCTAATGACTCGACGGCTGCGTGTTCACCTTCCGCATCTTCCGCCGCTACGAAAGGAGCGGGAAGCAACCTGCAGTCTTACTGCACGACGCTGGCCTCTTACAAGTCAGAGCCTGCGATCAGCTTTGACGCAGCCAACGCCTGCAAGAACGGGACATCAGACGGTTGCGCCTACAACACGACGACTCACACGATGAATTGCCCGGTCAACGGGGTCATTTCTCGTCCCGCCACGGCGGCATGGGACACCGGAGCATACCAAAACTACGGAATTCAGGCCCCAACGAATTTGAAGGCTACCACTCCGTAGATTCGTGAGCACCACCTTATTCTCGCGCTGACCCACAAATAGTCGGCGCTGTCGAGTGCGGCAGCGCCCCGGCCGGTGCGAGCTTATCCAGGTACTCCGCGATTTCAGCACAGAAAATCGGCTGACGCCGGCAAAATCGGAGCAGTTCAAGCGATCCGGTAGAGTCTCGACGCGCACTTACTTCTAACCATGGTCCCAGAAAATCTTAGATTCGGTGGCGGAGCGGCCGACTCGGTAATCAGCCCCTTCGTAGTCGTGTGGCTGCTCCTCGCCATCGTGCTGATCGTGGTCCTCCCGCGCAGAACGGCTATCATGCCCTTTCTGATCGCGTTTTTCACGATCCCGATCGGGGAAGTCGTCGTCGTGGGTGGCATTCACCTTACCGCTCTGCGCATCCTGATTTTGGTCGTACTGGCGCGGCGACTCACCTTCTCGCGGCGCGACAAGTACCCCGGAGGAATCAATGGAATAGACTGGGTCGTCATCCTGTGGTCGGTCTACGCGGTCGTTGCATTTTTCCTCGAGTTTCCGGGCACAGCGGCTCTGATCCAGGGACTTGGTGTTCTTCTGGACACACTGGGCGGATATCTCGCCGTGAGGTCTTTGATTCCCGATGGGGAAGCAATGCAGCGCACGATTAAATCCATGGCGATTGTTTGTGTCATTCTTGGCGCCTGCATGATCAACGAGCAAATCAACCACATTAATCTATTTGGTTACATGGGCGGAATCAGTAAGATACCGGTTGTCAGAGATGGGCGTCTACGTGCAGGCGCCACGCTGGGCTGCATACCCGCGGGTGCTTTTTCAGGGGTCCTGATCCCTCTTTTTGTCTGGTTGTGGAAGCAAAGAAATTCCCGGGTGGCAGCCTTGGCCGGCCTGGCCGGAGCCACAGCTATGGTATTTACCTCGTCCTCGAGCACCTCATGGATGGCCTTCATGGGAAGCCTACTTGGTCTCGCCGCCTGGCCGCTGCGCAAGCAGATGCGTTGGATCCGCTGGGGGTTTGTCATGGCATTGGCCGGGCTCCAGTTGGTCATGAAAGCTCCGGTGTGGGCCTTGATTGCCAGGGTAGATCTTACTGGCTCATCGTCTGGATATCAGCGTTACCAGCTCGTCGATATGACCATCAAACACTTCAGTTTATGGTGGCTCATCGGCACTCCGGATTACGTCAACTGGGGGTGGGATAGCTGGGATCTCTGCAATCAGTTTGCAGCCGTTGCCCTAACGGGGGGGCTGCTGGCTCTGATTTCTTACATCGCAATCTTTAAGCGCGGCTTTGCAGCAATTGGGAATGCCAGGAAATGGGTGAGTGGGGATCGCCCGCAAGAATGGCTGCTTTGGTGCTTTGGGTCCAGTCTATTTGCAACAGTGGTGGCTCAATTTGGCATCAACTATATGGCCCAACTGATTATGGGGTTCTTCCCACTGGTCGCCTGCATCTCCGTGGCAACGTTCGAGGCGAGACAAGCAACGACCCAAGCCGTGGAGTCTCCCAGCCGAATGCAGTTCGCATGGGCGCCCTTTGTTGCAGAGACCGATCCGGCCATTCCCGAAGCAAAGCCGCTGGTGCAAAAAGATGCTTTTAAGGGAAGAGGACAACGATTCATTCCGTGGTTGAAGAGCTAACGTCCGATAACGAAACGTTCTTGACATAAACAGAAGAAGACACCATGAGCGATACAAAAGATCACATTCGTGTGGTATTCAGCTTCCCACTCAGACTGGGCGCGGATCGAATCTGTGGCATTGCGTGGCAGCAAGTTAACGGCCTGGCCGCTGCAGGAGCGGACGTTGTGGTTTTCCCGGCCTCGATTTTGAGAGCGGTCCGGCCTGACGTAAAAGCTGTTCCAACTCTGGCTAAAGGGGAGCTGCGCGTTCCTTACAGGCTTGTGGGCACGGCGCGCGCTTGCGCGTGGCATGACCAGATCGTGGCGCGGCGCATCGAGAAGATGGCGGGACAGATCGATATTATCCACACATGGCCAACAGGAGCGCTCGAAACATTGAAAGCTGCGGCTCGGCTCGGCATCCCAACTGTGCTGGAAAGACCCAACGCTCATACTGGGTTTGCCATGGAGGTAGTGCAGAAGGAGTGCGACCGTCTGGGTGTGACGCTGCCGCCCGATCACGAGCACGCCTATAATGCGGAGAAGTTACAGAGAGAAGAGGAAGAATATCGTCTTGCCACGCGGCTCCTGTGTCCATCGGAATTCGTGGTAAAGACCTTTCTCGATAAGGGATTCGAGAAGAAGCAGCTTGTCCGTCACATCTATGGGTATGACGAGCGAGTGTACTATCCCGCTACTGAGCCGCGAGACTCGGGGCGCGGGCTGACCATGTTGTTCGTCGGCGTCTGCGCCGTTCGCAAGGGCGTGCATTATGCCCTTGAGGCATGGCTCAAGTCTGCGGCCTGTCATGATGGCACCTTTCTTATCGCCGGAGAATTTCTGCCAGCTTACCAGGAAAAACTTGCGCCGATGCTTGCGCATCCCAGCGTGAAAGTTCTCGGTCACCGGAACGACGTGGCCGAGTTGATGCGAAAGAGCGACATTGTCGTTCTGCCGAGTATTGAGGAGGGCTTCGGCCTGGTGATCGCGGAAGCGATGGGTTCAGGTTGCGTTCCTCTCGCGTCGGAGGCCTGCACAGAGATTTGCAGCCACATGAATACTGGGCTGATGCACAAGATCGGAGACGTCGAAGCCCTAACTCAGCACATCACGATGCTGCACCAGGATCGTGCGCTGCTTGCGAGGCTGCGCGCTGCGTCGTTAAAGGCGTGTCCTGAGTTCACGTGGACGGCAGCAGGAGCGCGGCTCCTCGACGCCTACCGCGAAACCATTGCTGACTATAAAACCGGTAAGCCGGCCCAATATTCCCGGTCTCCCGATACCGTCCACGCAACAGCCTGATTTCACCCTCGGCACATCAATCATTGAGAGCCTTTGTGAATCCCAAGGTGTCTGTCGTAATTCCGACCTATAACCGTGCAGAAAAGGTTCGAAAGGCCGTCGAAAGCGTCTTAGCGCAAAGCTTCACGAATCGTGAAGTCATTGTGGTGGATGACGGATCGTCCGATGGAACCGGGAAATCGCTTCGGGAGGCCTATGGCGATCGCATCCGTTACTACTTCCAGCCCAATCAGGGAGTCAGCGTGGCCCGGAATAAGGGTATCGAAGAAGCGCGGGGCGACTGGATTGCATTTCTGGATTCCGACGATCTGTGGGTAAAGGAAAAGCTCGAATGGCAATTCAAGGCCTTGGAGCGCTTTGCTTCCGAGTGCGGCGCATGTTACACCGACGTCGGGTTCTTTAATCACTCGGAAACGCGAACCATGTTTCAATTGGCTGAGGATAATTACCGGCACGAAGACGAGATGGGCGTCAATACCGAAGCGCTCAGACTTTTGGTAAAGCCTGGAGGGGCAGGCATGGTCGTTTGTCTGTCTTCTTTGCTGGCGCGCAGGGATGCGATAAGGGAGTTGGGAGGATTCGACGCCCGCCTCTTGTATACGCAGGACAGTGAGTTCATGTTTCGTCTCGCCATGCGCACGGGCTTCTGTTATGTCAACCGGCCGCTCGTGTTGTTTGACAGATCACCTGTTGAGGATCGTCATGTCGGAGTGAGTTCAGCCTGGAACAAACTGGAATTCTTTCTTCAGGATAGTCAGCTCAGGCTTGAAGGGCTTTTGCGCTTGACTAAAGACCAGCCACCCGCGATTCGGAACCTGATTCGCAAACAGCTCGCCGGGATTCACAGCGGGTGGGTCAACTGCTATTTAGAGGCGGGAGAATACAGGATGGCGCGCGCCGCCGCCACGAAAGCAGCGCAGTTGAATTTGACGCTTAATATGGTCTTGAAGTGGCTCCTAACCTGGATAAGTCCTCGGCTAGCCCTTCGATCGGTGCGGCAACGGGAAAGCAAGAGAGCGTCGGCGTTTACGGTATAGGAACGAGAGATTCTGGAATCCATGACCAGCAGCACATCATTCGCGCCAGCTCCGGACTCGGAGCTTGTCGGGGACAGAACAAGCGGAGCTTGGGGTTGCAGACCGGGGCCGTGTCCTATTTGTGCGCATACCGGGGCTCAGGAGTGGTTGCGGGGTCCGGACCGTCTGCACGGCCGGCGTCAGCAATACACACTCGTGCGTTGCCCCGGCTGTTCGCTGGTGTGGCTCTGCGAGCCGCCGAAACCCTCGGAAATGCATCTGCACTATACGGACGCCTACGACAAGCTGATTTCAGCGGGCGGCGAAAGCCCCGCACGCTGGGGATTTCGTAAGGAAGCAATAGCCCGGTTCAAGCAATCCGGAGAGCTTCTTGACCTCGGGTGCAGTGCGGGATCGTTCTTGGAGTTAATGCGCGGCGAATCGTGGAATCTATTTGGGATTGAGATGTCCGCACAGGCTGCGAGGACCGCTGAAGCGCGAAGCGGGGCCAAGGTTTTTATCGGCGATGTCCTCGGTGCTCAGTTCCCGAGAGAATCATTCGATGTTGTCACCTGCTTCGACGTGCTCGAACATCTCTATGAGCCGCGGAAAGTGATCAATCGCGTCGCCGAGTGGCTGAAACCTGGAGGGATTTTTTATGTCCTGGTGCCAAACGTGGATTCCGCCGAGGCGCGCGTGTTTAGAAGTTATTGGCATGGACTTGAGTTACCGCGACACCTGTTCCACTTCTCGCCAAAGTCCTTGAAGTTGCTCGCCGAGTCGGCGGGACTCCAAGAAGTATGCCTGGAAACGCGCCGTAATGCCGCCGTGGGAACGAGTCTCCGCTATGTCTGGGATGATGTCTTCCGCTCCGTGGGCATTCGGCGGACGCCCGTTGTCTATCGGGACGAACCGAGCCTGCCGTGGAGGGCGGGGCGGAAGTTAGTGCGAATGACGATTCTGCGCGCCATCCTTGCGTTGGCCCCCATTGCCGGACAGGGCGAGTCAATCCATGCGATCTTCCGTAAGTCAAACCTTTCCGACTGAACGATGGTGGCCCCTTTCATCAGATATCTACAACCTCAGAAGGGCACTAAGACCCATCTGGTTAAAAAGGTGAGTTCAAAAGTTATGGACCCCGAACGATGAATCTAACAGGACGCTATGAACAAATTAGAACTCGAGTCAGCGGCCTTCTGCGAGGTGAGGCGCTTAGGGCCAAGGCAATGCGGGGTGGCGTGTGGCTAGGAGGAGGGAGCGTCGCGGAGCAGGCCACTCGCCTTGGCCGCAACATGGTCTTGACTCGGATCATGGCGCCGAGCGCATTTGGTGCTATGGCGATCGTCATGTCTTCTTCGGCAATCGTGGGCGCTTTGACCGAAGTTGGCGTGAGACAGGCAGTCATTCAGAACCCCAGGGGACGAGAAAAAGAGTACTTGGACGCTGGGTGGTGGTTAGGGCTAGGCCGGGCGCTTATCACTTACCTGATTATCTTCGCCATGGCCCCATTAATTGCGCATTTTTATGGATTAGCAGACCTGTCCGCGCTGCTTCGAGTCACCCTTCTGGGAACCCTGTTCGATGGAGCGATGAGTCCCCGCTCCGCTCTGGCGCAGAGGGATCTGAAACTCGGTCGATGGATGGTCATCAGCAACGGCGGGGGTATTTGCGGAGTTATTCTTACCTTAGTTTTAAGCTTTGTCATACGCGACGTCTGGGCGCTTGCCATTGGCTTTGGGAGTGAAAACGCATTCCGATGTATTCTGTCGTACGTTTTGTACCCAGGATTACCCTCATTTAAATGGCATCGCGATGCTGTGCGAGATCTGTATGGGTTCTCAAAGCAGGCTTTCGGCCTATCGTTTCTAAATCTCATCTTTTCGCGTACAGACATCTTTGTATTAGGCAAACTTTATCCAGCAGCAGCGTTGGGAGTGTATTCGATGGGAGTTGCACTGATTGTGACTCCTTCCACCTTTCTGACGAGTATGTTTGCGCAAACTCTCTTCCCGGCCTTCACCCATGTTCAGGATGACAAGGAGCGCATCAACCGCATTCTCATTGAAGTGACTTCGTGGCTGGTTCTTCTAGGACTTCCCGCCGTGGCTGTCATTTGCCTTTGCGGACGCTCCCTTCTTTCGGTCATCTACGGAGCTCGATATGTCGCCGCGTCCGGGCCACTCGCTGTTGCCGCTGCCGTCGTGCTTCTGAACCTCCTCAATGCTGCGATTACATGCGTCTTTACCGCCGTAGGACGTCCAGCATTGCACCGCCGCGCCGTCGCAGCGTCTGCCGTGGTTATGCTCATTGTTATTTACCCTGCCTGCAAGTTATTGGGAATGGTCGGCGGGCAGGTAGCCGCTCTTCTGGCGATCATTGTTAGCTATTTTCTTCAGGTAATTCGACTGCGGGATCTCACTGGGCTCGATCTCCTTCGTTATGGAAGGACGGTTGTACCGGCGACACTCGTCTCTGCTGGAGTTCTTGTTGCGGGATATGGTTTTCGCTTATTCGGTTTGGCGACAGGACCGGTAGCGAATATGACTCTTGGGGCAGGGGCATGCATCGTTGCTTATGGTCTTTGCGCACTGGCTTTCATTCGAAGAAAGCACGCCGTGGAGCGGTAATTCGCTGGCTGATGCGCAGTGTCGCGAATGAAAATTAGCGAGAAGCGGTACCGTGATTGCCATGATGCACGCTCTTGAGGTACCAGATTCGACTAGTCATATGGAGCCGATCGTGAAAACTGGATGGATGTTTCGTCGATCGTGAACCTGATCGACTGAACTGAGATGCCCATCTTTGAGTGAAGTAAGTACGATAAGTAATGCTGGTAAAGTAAGCAAGATAACCAAGGTGAGTAAAATGAGCAAGACGCCGTTTGTATCAGTTGTGATCCCGACGTTCAATCGAGCGGGGCAGGTTCTGGCGGCACTGAAGAGCGTTCTGGCGCAGACATACCGAGAGTTTGAAGTGATCGTTGTCGATGACGGTTCGACCGACGAAACCGGGAGCGCCCTTCGAGAGTTAATCTACGCACACAATGGCAGAGGAAATGAAGTCCGTTATTTGTTTCAGCCGAATCAGGGGCAGAGTGCGGCCCGGAACAGGGGGGCCAGGGAGGCGCGTGGAGAGTGGGTCGCATTTTTGGATTCCGATGACGTTTGGCTTCCCGAAAAGCTCGAGTTGCAGGTCGGAGCACTCGAGAAATTTGCAGGCAAGAGTTGGGCCTGTATAACGGATGCGCGGTACATTGATAATCCTGATAAGGACACAACGACCTTTCTGAGGGGCGGCAGGCGTTATGAGCAGATGATTGGGTTGGATCACGGCGCGATCGAAAGCCTGGCGAAGATGCGCGATCCCTTCTGCGTCAGCACACTTTTGGTTCACGCTGGTGCCGCTAAACAAGTCGGATGGTTTGAGTCTGCTATCAAATATGCAGAGGACCACGATTTTCTTCTTCGCTTGTCCCTTATTACTCCCTTCTGCTACGTGAATAAGCAACTGTGCCTGATTGACCAGAGCACTTCTCCGGAAGGATCGAAATGCCGTCCGTGGGACCAGATGGAAGTGCGTCTGCAGGGCTGGCAATTCACATTGGAGAAATGGTTGAGATTGGACGGGAAGCTCCCGGCTGCCGCGAGGAAGACGGTCATTCACAACTTACGGTGTGTGCATAGCAGTTGGGCAAATTGGTATCTCGAGCATGAGCGTTATGATGATGCGCGGAATGCCGTGCGCAGGGCGCTAGAGTACGAGGTAACCCCTGGACTCCTGATCAAATCGGCCCTGACGCAGGTTGCTCCGGGCCTCGCGAGCAAGGTCGCGCCAAGACTGAATGTGTATTCGCAGATGCTTTAGAGCCGGATTGAATATTGCTGTTTGTACGATCACCACAAGATCGTGGCAAAGGAGAGCAGCGTGCCTAATGCGAATTATCGTCGGTGGAATGACGATCCCTTAGATCTATTGGTAAGGACCCCTACGAAGATATACAGTGCCTGGGTCAGGCTCGTCTATCCTTTTGCCTCGATAGGTCGCAAGGTGTCATTTCACTTCACCAGCAAAATATATCGTCCGCGCGCGTCGAGGATCAGTCTTGGTAGCTCGGTAAGCCTGAGAGAGTATGCGTGGCTCAGCGTCGCTACCGACGATCCCAAAGGCGAGCCCACCATCGTGCTCGAGGACAATTGTCACGTGGGGTTCGGCAGCATCATATCGGCCAAGAACCGAATCCACCTGGAACGCGACGTGTTAGTCGGCCAAATGGTCCTCATTGTGGACCACAATCACGCGTACGAAGACATTAATGTGCCAATTATCGATCAAGGCATTACGGAAGGTGGCAGAATTCTTATTGGTCAGGGAACGTGGATCGGACATGGGGCCTGCATTATTTGCCCGAGAGGGGAGTTGAGAATAGGCCGGAATTGTGTTATTGCCGCAAATTCCATGGTGATGCGAAGTATCCCCGATTACTCTGTAGTTGCAGGGTATCCGGCATCGGTAATCAGACAATACGACCCGGAGAAAAAAGCCTGGCGCGCCGGCGGAAGACACGGCAAAGCGGCGCGAGAGGCAGGAAACAGTCTGCAGTCTAGCCCCGTGACGCAGAATGCCGGCTAAGTTATTGTTCCGCTTTTGCCGTTTTTCCACTCTTCGAGACTCGGTCGAATGGCCGGTCACCGTTATCGAAGACTGTCTTTTGAAATCGGCGCAAGAATATTGGAGCAAGGAGGGATCGGATGGCCGGAACCACAGGTGAAGCTGATCCGTTTTCGTTGCGCGGCAAAACGATTTTGGTTGTTGGCGGCACGCGCGGTATCGGCCAGGCCATATCGATTCGCCTCGCACGAGCCGGTGCCTCGGTCATCGCGAACTATCTCCGCAACGAACAGGCTGCCGGACAACTTAAGGCAATCGCTGCGCAGGAGCAATTGGCGATTTCACTGTGCCGAGCTGATTTGACAAGCGAAAGGGGCCTCGAACAGCTTGACCATGCAATCCAAGAACAAGGGCCCAATCTGTCCGGGTTAGTCTACTGCGCTGCGACAGGGATACACCGTCCCTTGGAGGAGCTGACTGATCGCCATTTCGACTGGACCTTCGCCCT
>Ga0187891_1001014_pt1 | contig 25383 bp, 24 predicted proteins | sample June2016WEW_21_4_FD_132990 | JGI IMG/M metagenome (GOLD analysis project Ga0187891, IMG submission 132990) | Peatland microbial communities from SPRUCE experiment site at the Marcell Experimental Forest, Minnesota, USA - June2016WEW_21_40 | ecosystem: Environmental > Terrestrial > Soil >... | reverse complement strand
CTTGAAGACGCCTACGACAAAGGCCGTCTGATGGGCACATACGCCGAAGACTGCGCACAGACCTACGCGTTTTCACGGCGTGCGCAGGACGAATTTGCGCTCGCATCCCTCAGCCGCGCGCAAAAAGCCACCGCCGAAGGCAGTTTTTCCGCCGAGATCGTTCCCCTCACCGTGACCGCCGACAAAACTGAGCGCCTGATCAGCCACGACGAGCTGCCGCTCAAAGCCACTCCCGACAAGATTCCGCATCTCAAGCCGGCCTTTCGCGAAGGCGGAACGGTCACCGCCGCAAACTCCAGCGCGATCTCCGACGGAGCCGCCGCCCTCGTCCTCATGCGCCGCTCTGAAGCGGACCGCCGCGGCCTCAAACTACTTGCGGTCATCGCGGGTCACTCCACCTACGCAAATACGCCCGCGCTCTTTCCCACGGCGCCCATCGGCGCTATTCGCCGCCTCATGCAGCAAACGGGTTGGACGACCAACGATGTCGATTTATTCGAGATTAACGAGGCCTTCGCCGTTGTGGTCATGGCGGCCATGCGCGACCTCGGTCTGCCCCACGACAAGCTCAACGTCCACGGCGGCGCCTGTGCGCTCGGCCATCCCATTGGCGCATCCGGCGCGCGCATCCTCGTCACGCTGCTTGCGGCCCTCGAACAACACAAGCTCAGTCGCGGAATCGCTTCGCTCTGCATCGGCGGTGGAGAAGCCACCGCCATCGCTATCGAACGATTCACCTAATCATTTTTTGATGGGGAATCCGCGCCTCGAACGAGCGCGGCCAAACGCCGCGTACTACTGCAATTCCGCTTTACGCGCCCGCCAGCGCAGCTTCGCCAACCCCGCCATTGGCTTCCGCCTGCTCCACGGTAGACGCTGGCGCGTCCATAGGCACATGGGCCAGCTCCCACGCCGAGCGATCCTTCAGCAGCCGCGACACAAGCGCCGTGTGCATCGCGTGCCCAGCCCGAACAGCCACCACGTGACCCTCCAGCCTGCGCCCTGCCAGCGCCAGGTCCCCGATCAGATCGAGCACCTTGTGTCGCACATATTCGTCCGGAAAGCGCAGCGGCCCATTCTCCGGCCCGTTCGCTCCCAGGATGATCGCGTTCTCTGGGCTCGCCCCGCGAATCAGCCCCATTTCGCGCAGCTTCCGCTCATCCGCCTTGTAGCCAAACGTGCGCGCCGGAGCAATCTCGCTCCCATAGGTCTCCGCCGCCAGATCGATGCAGGTCTTTTGTTGCCCGATCGGGGCGGGGAAGTCGATCGTGTAAGAGATGCGATAGCCGGCCCCCGGATAGACGCCGATAAACTTGTCGCCCTCGCGCACTTCCACCGCGTGCAGCACGCGGAGTGTCTCGCGCTTGCGGCGCTGTTCGCGGATTCCAACTCGCGAGAAGGCCTCCACATAGGGCAAAGCGCTGCCGTCCAGGATAGGCAGCTCAAGGTTGTCGATCTCGACGATCACGTTGTCGACGCCCATGCCAATGCAGGCTGACAGCAGGTGCTCCGTCGTTGAGATGAGCACGCTCTGTCGCATCAAGCTGGTCGCGTAGCTCACCTTGGCCACGTTGCGGCCCGTTGCGGGAATCTCAAAGTTGTCCAGATCGGTGCGCCGGAAAACGATCCCCGACCCTGCCGGCGCGGGCAGTAGCCGCATCGTCACAGGAGCGCCCGAGTGCAGTCCCACGCCTGAAAGCTCAAGCGGTTCTGCGATCGTTTGTTCCTGGTGCGCTCTTTGACCCAATGTGCCTCTCCGGGGTTGAAGACCTTTACTGTGTTTAGAATAGACGGCGTGTGGAAATCGAGTTGTGTGGCATTTTTGCCACACCCTGCGCCAATTTCACCTATGGAGCCTCCCTAATAACCGCTGCTAAAGTCGCTCATAAGTGTCGTAGAATCAAGGAGTCTTTCGGGTTCGATCGACTCGAATCTGGCGAAAGAGGCACGAATGTCGTTGGCAACTGACTCGAAGATTCCCATGCGCGCTCTGCTCGCCGGCGCCCGCCGTGAGCTGCCGAGCCTCATCGCGCTCACCCGCCAGTTGGTTCAGGCCGAATCCCCGTCCGACAATAAAGCCGCCGTCAATGCCTGCCTCGCCCTGGCCGCCGCGCGCGGCAAGCAGTTGGGCGCCCGAGTCAGAATCCACCGCCAGACTGACTTCGGCAACGCTCTCGAACTCCGCTTCGGCTCGTGCGCGGAGATTAAGGACGCGGCCAAACCCATCCTGCTCCTCGGCCATCTGGACACAGTTTGGTCCCTCGGCACCCTCCGGACGATGCCGTGCCGGCTGAGCGCCGGCCGTCTCTTTGGTCCCGGAACCCTCGACATGAAGGCCGGTGTCGCCATGGCGTTCACCGCTGTCGAAATGCTCGCCGAAGCGGACTTGCTCCGCCATGAAATCGTGCTCTTGCTAAACGGCGACGAGGAGATTGGCAGCCCGGGTTCCCGCCCGATCACGGAAAAACTCGCGAAGACCTGTTCCGCCGTGTACGTCCTCGAGCCGGCGCAGGGGTTAGCCTACAAAACGGCCCGCAAGGGCATCGGCGACTGGCGCATCGACGTAAAAGGGATCGCAGCCCACGCCGGGGTGGACTTCGAAAAAGGCGCGAACGCAATTCGCGAGTTGGCGCGCGTCGTGGAGATCGTGAGCGGCTGGACCAACCTCGAGCGCGGCCTTACCGTGTCTGTCGGCGTCGCGGGCGGCGGCACGAAGAGCAATGTCATTCCAGCCCGCGCCTGGGCCGAAGTCGAAGCCCGCATTGTGCGCCGCGCCGACGGCCCCCGCATCGAACGCAGATTTGCCGCCCTCAAATCACTTAAATTAATTGACCCGCGCTGCTCGCTCACCGTCACCGGCGGCATCAACCGCCCCCCCATGGAGCGCAGCCCCGGGACCGTGCGCCTCTTCCGCAAAGCGCAGGCGCTCGCCCGCGAACTGGGCTTCACGCTCCACGAGGCCTCCACCGGCGGCGGCTCCGACGGCAACTTCACCGCCGCTCTCGGAATCCCCACGCTCGACGGCATGGGCGCCGTTGGCGAAGGCGCGCACGCCCGCCACGAGTCGGTTCTCGTCGAGCATCTTGCTTCGCGCACCGCTCTCCTAGCTGCAATGCTGATAAGCTGACCCGCTCATCGCCTCCGGCCTGATAAACTTCGGTGTGGAATTCAGACGGAGATATTCGCAACCATGAATCGTTTTGTTCCCATGCTCTTCCTCGCGGCATGTACTTCTGCCGTATTCGCACAAACCCCAGCCGCAAAGCCCGCTACCCCCAAGCCGGCTTCTCCCGCGGCCGCCGCCAAGCCCTCCACCGCCAATTCGGCCGCAGCCGCTGTCCCCGCACCCCAAACCATGCCTTGGATCAAGCTCCCTCCCGGCGTGCCCAGGGTGGCTCACCTTCCGGTCAAGGTGCCCTTCGCCCTGCGCTATGAAGACATCACTGTCGGCAAGGGTGCAGAAGGCGAGTCCGGCAAGCTCTGGCACATCAAGTACACCGGCTGGCGCGCGGCCGACGGCGTCAAATTCGACTCCTGGGACGATCACCGGCAGCCTGTCACTGGCTCCGACGGCAAGCCCGAACTCGGTCCCGATGGAAAGCCCAAGATGGCCGATCCCGTGCCCATGGCGATTCCGATTGGCGTAGGCCGCGTGATCCCCGGCTTCGACTACGGTCTCGATGGCATGAAAATCGGTGGCAAGCGCCGCATCTTCATCCCCTGGCAAATGGCCTACGGTACGCGCGCCATGCCCGACCGTCCCGACCACCCCGGCATTCCCGCCAAGTCCGATCTCATCTTCGATGTCGAGCTGATGGATGTGACCGAAATGCAGATGCCGCATCCACCCGCGGTGCCCGGCAATCATCCCATGCCTCCGCATCCCGGCGCGGGCGAGCAACCCAACGCCGCGCCCACAGCGCCAACTCCAAAGCCGGCCCTCCCAGTTACGCCGTCCGCGCCAGCAACTCAGCCTGCTGCACCGGTTGCAACCACTCCGCCCGCATCCGCGCCCGCTCAACCCGCTGCGCCCGCGCAGACCACGACGCCTCAGCCGCCTTCGGGAGTGCAGGCCCAACCCAAGTAGCATTTGGATGTTTATTCAGGCCGCGCCGGCAGGCAACTCCGGCGTGGCCGCAATCAACTGCCGTGTGTACGCCTCGCGCGGCTTCGCGCAAATCGCCTCGGCCTCGCCGGTCTCTACCAGCCTTCCGTGCTCCATCACCGCGATGCGCGTGCTCAAATAGCGTACTAGCGGCATCGAGTGCGAGATGAACAAATACGTCAGCCCGTGCTCGCGCTGCAATCCTCGCAGCAGGTTCACAATCTGCGCGCCCACGCTGACATCGAGTGCGGATACGGGTTCGTCCAAAACCAGAAAAAGAGGCCGCAGCGCCAGCGCCCGCGCAATGTTGATCCTCTGCCTCGCCCGCCTGAGAACTCGTGCGGATAGCGCCCCAGCGCCGTCTCATCCAGCCCCACATCGCCCAGCAGTTCTACCGCCTTCGCCCGCAGCGTCGCATGCCCGGTTCCGATGCCCGAATCGCGCCGGTGAATCTTCAGCGGTTCCGTCACAATCTCAAGCACATTCATCCGAGGGTTCAGCGCCGCATACGGATCCTGAAAGACAGGCTGCATCTGCCGCCGCAGCCGCCGCATCTCCCCATCGGTCGCGCGCGCCACATCAACGCCGTCTACGCGCACCGTTCCCGCACTCGGCTCCGTCAGGCCCAGAATCATGCGCGCCAGCGTCGTTTTCCCTGACCCCGACTCGCCCACCAGTCCCAGCGTCTCCCCCGCCTCAATTTCGAGCGACACGGTGTCCACCACGGTCTGCTCCGTGGTCCGCATCCGCACCCGGCGCGGATACGTCTTCGAGACCGATTTCACCTCGACCAGCGGCCTGACCAACGGCATGCCTCGATGCTACACGCCCTCGCGTCAATCGGCTCCTCAGGTTCTCTCCGAATTTTCCCTGAAAATTCTTCTCTTCTTCGCGTTCGCCTTCGCTACAATTCGTCCACCTGAATTTCTTCGGCGAACTGCCTTTTCCCCGGCTCTGGCTTTTTCAAATTTCATGTGCCGGCGCTTTCGCCGGCAGAAAGCAGGATTGCCTTGTCGAGCAGCAGCTTCAAATTTGCCAACCCGAGATTCACCGCCGACAACTTCGTCACCTACAGCGCGCAGCAGATCGACGCCGACGCCTCGGTCCCAATGTCCGAGGAAATCCAGGTCCTCGAGCCCATCCCCAAGCCGCGCTTCAGCCCGCCCATCATGTCTCTTGCCGGCGTGCTCTCCCAGGCCACTGTCAACGCCATCGTCGGCGCGGGCAAGCTCGTAATCCATTGCGTAGGCGATACCGGCGGCATCGAGCGCGCGGAGCCGCAACTCGCCGTCGCCGATGCCATGACCGCCGACTTCGAAGGCAAGACCTGGGCCAGCGGCCAGCCGGCCTTCTTCTATCACCTCGGCGACGTCGTCTACTTCTTCGGGCAGGAAAGTTATTATCCCGAACAGTTTTACGAGCCCTATCGCAACTACCCCGGTCCCATCTTCGCCATCCCCGGCAACCACGACGGTTTTATGTTCAAGGGCGAGCCAGCCGGCTACTCTTGCGAAGCCTTCGTCAATAATTTCTGCACCGCGAGCCCCACACAGGGCGCGCCCGGCTTCGATCGCACCACCATGACCCAGCCCGGCGTCTACTTTACGCTCGATGCGCCCTTTGTCCGCATCATCGGCCTCTACTCCAACGCCGGAGAAACCGCTGGCTCGCTCGGCAACTCCACCATCGGAACGGATCAACTCACCTTCCTGACCAGCGAGCTCAAGCGCTTTGCCGGCGACCGCAAGGCCGACAAGACCAACAAGAATCCGCAGGCGCTCGTCATCGCCGTGCATCATCCGCCGTTCACCGGCAGCAGCGCGCATCTGCCCAGCGCGGCCATGCTCAAAGCCATGGACACCTGTTGCACGCAGGCCGGCGTCTGGCCCCACATGGTGCTTTCCGGACACGCCCATCTCTACGAGCGTTACACCCGCATCATGAAAAGCGATGGCCGCCAGATCCCCTACCTCGTTTCAGGCAACGGCGGTTACTACGATCTCTCCGGATTGAAGAAGAACCAGCAGGGAAAGAAGCCGGTCGCAGGCAAGCAACAAGAATCCGATGGAGCGGGCAACACCATCACTCTCGACAGCTACAGCGACACGCAGTTCGGATTCCTGCGCATCACCTTCAGCGCCTCCTCCATTGCGGTCGAATCCATCGCGGTCAACACCAGCGCGCGCACCGACACCACCGTGCCACCCGCCACCAGCAGGATCGATTCCTTCACCGTGAATCTCGGCAAGCACACGGTCTCGACCGCAAGTTCTTCCGCTAGTCCAGCTTCGGGTGCAGCTTCTGGAACCCGGTCGCTTCCTGGTAAGCGTGCGAAAAAGCCGCCAGCTTCGCGTCCTGGTAAAGCGCGCCGAGGAAAGTGATCGACACAGGCGTCCCCGGCCCGCCAATGTTGTCGTGGTTCCCGTCGTCGACCGCGGGCGGCGCCGGTGCGTCTGCGCCGCGCAGGCCGTTGGGCAGAATCACCGCGGGGTTGCCCGTCAAATTCGTCGCGATCAACTGCTTGTCGGTTGATGGGGTCACGATCACATCCACTTTTTCAAACAGTTTCGCAAACTGGTGCACGCCAAGCGTCCGCGCGCGATTGGCCTGGATGTACTCGACCGCCGGATAAAACCGCGCGATGCGGAAGTCATTCGGCCAATCCTCGGGCCCCTGCTCCGTCAAAAGCCGATCGCGCCCGCTCATCGTCAGGTCGTCGAACGCCGCAGCAGCCTCAGCCGTGAGCAGCGGAACCATCGCGTCCCACGGCAACTTCGGCAATTCAACAGGAATCAGGCTCACGCCCATCTTGGTCAGCTTGTCCAGCGCGGCCTGCTCGTACTTCTTGTCGTACGTGCGCCGCGTGTACTCATCCTGCGCGGCCGCATTCGCATCCTCGCGCTTCTTCGTCTCTTCGGGGGTTTCGTTGGCCGCGGCTTCTTTCAATTGCAACGGCGGCAGCGGATCGAAATCGCTTTTGAAGTAGCCGATCCGCAGCGAGCGCCAATCGGAATCCGGATTCCAGTGGAAGTCAATGCTGGCTCCGGCCGATAAATCCTTGCCGTCGGGCCCGTGGATCACGTCGAGCACAAGCGCGCAATCCTGCACCGATCGGCAAATGGGCCCCAGCTTGTCCATCGTCCAGCTCAGCGCCATCGCCCCGGTTCGCGGAACCATGCCAAAGCTTGGCCTCAACCCCGTCGTTCCGCATCGTGTCGAAGGCGACGAAATCGACCCCAGCGTCTCCGACCCAATCGCAAATCCCACGCATCCCGCCGCCACTGCGCTCGCCGAGCCTGCCGACGATCCGCTCGATCCCAGCGCGGGATTCCACGGGTTTCGCGTCCTCCCGCCAAACCACTTATCGCCCATCGCCAGCGCGCCCAGCGCAAATTTCGCCACCAGCACCGCTCCCGCCGCGTCCAGCCGCTGCACCACGGTCGCGTCCTCGTTGAACGTCTGCTGCTCGAACCCTCCCGCGCCCCACGTTGTCGGGTATCCCTTCACCGAGAGCAAATCTTTCGCGCCCCAGGGAATCCCGTGCAGCGGCCCGCGATAAAGCCCATTCTCCAGGTCCTCGTCGGCCGCTTTAGCCTGAGCCATCGCCCGGTCCTCCAAAAGTGTGATCACAATATGGAGTTTCGGGTCGTACCGCTTCAAGCGGTCGATGTACATCTGCGTCAGGGCGACGGACGTGATTTTGCGATGCCAAATCAAATTCGCCAGCTCGATCACGGTTGCAAACGCCAGGTCTTCAAGGTTCGCGGGGGCTTGCGGCGCGCTGGATTCCGCGTCATCAAAAACCAGTTGCGGCGTTGCACCCTCGAAAGCAACGCGGCTCTCTGCCGGCTTGGCCGCCGGTCCTGGATGAAACACAAATGCCGGCGGCACGTCATTCTCCAGCTTCAGCGCGCGAATCTGTCCATAAGCGTCGCGCTGATCGTTCAGTCCGTCGAGCATCATCTTCTTCTGCTCGTCGGTGAATGGCCCCACGCCTGCCAGTTCCGCTGCCCGGTCAATCATCTCCGCCGTAATCTTCGGCAGCGCCGGCGCCTTGGCCTCGCTGCTCGTATTCGCGCTCGCCGCGGGACTCGTGCCTGGACCAGCTGCTGGGTTCGCCGCCGGAGCCGCTTCCTGCGCCTGCGCGGCCAGCGTGTACAGAATCCCCGGCAGCAGCGGCGAAGCAATCCCCGCCCGTGTGCATGCATTCAAAAACGTCCTGCGGTCGAAACTCATGCGCGACCATCCTTTCAATCGAGAAGAAGCCCTAACAGCTTGCGGAAAAACTCGCGGTGTTGTGTGACCGGAAAGGTTGCGGAAAAACTGCTTCGGAAGAGCACGAAGTATCAGGGCACGACTTCAGTCGTGCCGTAAATGCCGCAAATTGTGTTCGGCTTTAGCCGCTGGGGATGTTTTACGCAAATTCGATCTCCGATCTTGTCCTTTTTCCAGAGCCCTACGAGTGATGCACCGGCAAGAAAGCCACCCGCATCTCCGAGACATCGATCTTGATCAAGCTGGCCTTCACGCTCGGATCGCCGTCGCCCAGCGCGCGCGCCTCGTCCTCGTCCACTGCAAGGACAACAATAATCCCATACACGCCCTTCGGATCGAGCACTGGTCCGCCAAAAATGCACACGCCCTTCTCGTTCAGGTCCTTCCAGTAAACAAAGTGCTGGTCCATCAACGCCTGCTCGGCCGGCGTTGCGTCTTTATCAAACGTCGGCCGCGGCGGAATGATTCGGATCAGCCAACTCTTCATCGGTGGTTTGGCCTCCGTCGGGCTGGGACTGGCGCCAGGAGCAGCCCCCTGCGGGTTCGCGGCCGGAGCCTGGGCAAAATGCATGGGCGCAAGGCTCAGCAATAGCGCGGCAATCAACAACGGCGCTGGCTTCATGCGACGGATAGTAAATTGCGCGGCCACTAGCGGCAAAATGCGCCGCACCCGGCGCCGGAACGAAAGTCACGAATTTTTCACTTGACGTATTCCCATATAGGAATGTAATGTCCTGAGTCATGGCCAGGGCCGCTACCACCTCCGACGCTTTCAATGCCGTTGCCGAACCCCGGCGTCGGCAGATCCTCCTCTATCTCGCGCACGACGAGCGCCAGGTGGGCGAAATCGTCACGGCCATCGGCCTCGACCAGCCGTCCGTCTCAAAACACCTCGGCGTCCTCCGTCGCGTCAATCTCGTCCGCGTCCGCCGCAACGGCCGTCACCGTCTTTACCGCACCAACGCCGCAGCTATTCGCCCCCTCCACGAGTGGACCGAGACCTTCGAGCGATACTGGCGGCACCAGCTCAACCGTGTAAAGGAGCGCGCCGAAGCCGAGATGAACCCAAGGCCCCCATCGCATTAACCGGGCCCGCGAACCAGAAAAACTTCCCCAAGGAGAATCTATGACGACCTCAACCCTTCCAGACATTGAAGCCCTCTCCCTCAAAGTGACTCAGGAGATCCGCGTCAAGGCGCCTCTCGACGTCACCTTCGCGGCCCTGCTCGAGCAGCTCGGCCCCTCCAACGAAATGCCCGACGGCACGCCCATGCCCTTCAAGCTCGAAGCTTGGCCGGGCGGCCGCTGGTTCCGCGACCTCGGCAACGGCAACGGCCACTGCTGGGCCACTGTGCAATCCATCAAGCGGCCCACGCTGCTTGAATTCAACGGTCCGCTCTTCATGTCGCAGCCCGTATCCAACAACGTCATCTACCGCCTCAGCGAGCAGGACGGCGAGACGCTCATCAAGTTCTGTCACTCCGGCTTCGGCCTCATTTCGGACGACCACAAGAAGGGCGTGACCACCGGCTGGTCCTACATGAACGATCAAGCTCGCAAGCGCGCCGAGAAGTCCAAGTCGTAATCCCAGGGTCGACCGGTCTTGTATCAGGGCATGAGTTTACTGATGCCGACAGACGGCCCTCAAAAACGCGGGACTTTAGCCCCTGCGGGTTCTCTCGACCGCGGGCCAACATCAACCCAATTCCCCAAGGAGGAGAATTCCCATGCCCGTAGCAGAAGCAGTTGCCACTCCATCCCTCTCTCAGTTCATGCTCGCCGAATTCGAAACGCAAGCTCCCGTCACGCGTCGCTTCCTCGAGCGCCTGCCGGAGGACAAGCTCACCTGGAAGCCGCACGAAAAATCCATGACCGCCGGTCAGCTCGCCTTTCACCTCGCAACAGTTCCCGGCGGCATCATTCGCTTTGTCCAGAGCAATCCCGCGCAGGCGCCAAAGTCATTTGAATTTCCGCAGCCCGCAACCGGTGCCGAGATCCTCAAGGCTTTTGACGAGAGCGTCGCGACGGTCCGTAGTCTTCTGCCGCAAATCAGCGACGCGGCCATGAAGGAAACTTGGCGCATGATGGCCGGCGATAAAGAAATGATGGCGCAGCCGCGTGGTGAGTTTCTTCGCGACGTCATGCTCAGCCACTGGTACCAGCACCGCGGTCAGTTCAGCGTCTATCTTCGCCTGCTCAACGTCGCGGTTCCGGCAAGCTGGGGGCCCAGCGCCGACGAGCCGCCCGCGTTCATGAAGTAACAGACCGCGCAAGGGCCGTAGCGTCCCTCGCGGGCGCTACGCCCGTCAACCGGAGGTGCAATGTCCATCCAATTCACAGTCTCAGCAACAATCCCTGCCGCCCCCATACAGGTCTATGAAGCGTGGCTCTCAAGTAAGGGCCACACGCAGATGACCGAAGCCGCAGCCAAGGCCTCGGCGCGCGTCGGCGGCGCGTTCACCGCGTGGGACGGCTATATTTCCGGCAAAAACTTGCAGCTCAAGCTTGGAAAGCAAATCGTTCAGTCGTGGCGTACGACAGAGTTTGCCGCCTCTGATCCCGATTCGCAGATTCAAGTTCTGCTTGAAAAGGCCCCCCGCGGCACCAAACTCACCCTGCGTCACACAAACGTGCCCGACGGGCACACTACCTACCGCACGGGCTGGCGGACGCACTACTTCGAGCCAATGAAGAAGTACTTCAAGGCCAAACCAAAGCCCGCGTAGCCGGTGCTTCACCCTCAGCCCAGCCACAAGAATGGGTGCCCCAGGTCTGGATTTTCAGACCTGGGAAAGCACGAACTCGTCTATACCGCGCACAGATCTGCGCTGCGCGCACAAAGGCCCCGTAGGGGCGGCAGGAAGATCTCGCCACAAACCCACAAGCCTCCATCCACAACTTTTTGCTAGACAGCCGACGAGCGCCGAGCAGCGCTGCTGGAACTTTCTTCAGCGCTCTGGTGTCAAACAGAACATAGGCCATCAAAGAAACCGATTCGTCTCGCCGCCGCGTCGAGCTCGGTGTTCATTGCCACTGGAGAATTCGTCAACAACCCAGCGTTTTATTGGTGAACTTCAGACTTCTACTTGCCGCAAGGAGCTCAATGTGGCCGCATTTCCGATCTATCCGGCACACACTGCTGTCCTGAGTATGGATTGCCAGGCCGGCATCGTTTCGATCTACGCCAAAGATGACAAAGACGCCTTCCTAACCCGTGCCGCGAGTGTCCTCAATCACGCGCGTGCCAAAGCCATGACCGTTATTCATGTCCAAGTCGGCTTTCGTCCCGGCCTTCCCGAGGTTAGTTCCAGAAACATCCTTTTCGGCGCCATCAAGTCCTCGGCTCAACATCAGAAGTTATTTCAAGAACCGCTCGGAACGATCCCGTCTCTCATCGCCCCGAAAGAAGGCGAAATTGTCATCACCAAACATCGCATCAGTGCCTTTACCGGCACCGATCTTGCGATGATTCTTCGCGCCAATGACATTGACACGCTGGTTCTCTACGGAATCGCCACCAGCGGCGTCGTCCTCTCCACTCTGCTCGAAGCTGCTGACGCAGATTTTCGTCTCGCGGTCATTAAAGATTGCTGCGCTGACCTCGATCCCCAACTCCACGATTGCCTGATCAGCAGATTCTTTCCGTCTCGTGGAGCAGTGCTCTCAGCACAGGACTTCATCGAAGCCTCGCCATCAGCACGGGGAGGAGTTTAGCCGCTTGCGACTTCGTGTGGCAAGCTTCTCCAGTCCCGTGTCATCGAGAACCGAGCACGCTTGGGGTGGAAACCACCAACTTAGCCCCGCCCCGGTCATCCCGAGCGAGGTCGCTACAGTGGCCGAGCCGAGGGATCTGCGGTTGCATTTGCGATGATGCCACTCGCACGAACATGGGTGCCCCATCCGGGCTGTCATCCTGAGCGACCGGAGTCCGCCGCGGCGGACGATGGGAGTCGAAAGCCTGCCCTGAGCGAAGATCGCGAAAGCGATCAGAGTCGAACGGGGACCTGCTTCTTGAGATTCTGGCGAATCGTGGGGTCGCACGAACCTGAACTCCACGCGAGCCGAACCAACCTTGGACGATGCTTGATTACTTCGCCGCCTCGCCCAGCAGTGCCTCCGCCCGGTGCAGCGCGTCGCGCCGTTTCTGCTTTTCGCTCTCAATGTCAGCCGGAGCCCATGTCGAGCCGCCGATCCGCCGCGATGTGTCACTGAGCCGCTGTTCGAACTCCTTGTCGAGTTGCGCCACGTCGGCCTGCGCCTGTGCGACCTGCTCGTGGAAATGTCTGAGCTCGGCGTCAATGCGCCCGGGATAATAGCTCAGCCGGTCGCCCGCCTGCATCGCGTCAACCAGCGCATTTGAAGGCCCCGCTACCGGCCCGGTCTGCTGCAGTGCATCGTCTACTCCGCGCAGCCGCGTCATCGCCCCCGCAAATCCATCGAGTTCTCCGCGTTGCGAAACCCTGCCATTCGCGCGCTGCACCAGCACAACAACTTTGGCGCTCACGCTTCCGCTCGGCACCGGAATGATGGTGGTCAGCGTATTCCCCTCGAACGTCCACCCTCCCCGCTCGCCGGGCTTGGCGAACGCGACAGCCTTGCCGTTCACCGTCACCGCGACCGGCGGCCAATCCGCGGGCAGCCGCACTTCGTAGCCGCGCGTCTTTAGCATTCCGGGATAGCTGCCCTCAACCGGCCCAATCTCCACGCGCAGCGTGTCGCCGTCCTCCGTCGCTTTCACAGGCGTCCGCGCAAACACGCCCCTCTGGTATTCGACCGACACGCCCGAGTCCTCATAGACCGAATAATTCGACCCCGCGCCCGCCGCGAGCGGCCACACGTTCACGATCAGCGGATCCACGGCCTTCTCACCCGTGTGCAGCATCGCCGGCTGCATCGGAACAATCGTGCCCGCGCGCACATATACCGGAATCTGATCGATGGTGAAGCTGCGCTCGACAGTCGCCGGCCCCGCAAAATGCTTTCCCGTCGGCCACTCGATCCAGTCGCCCCCCTGCGAATCGGATTTGGGCAGCCACACCTGCTCCGTCGCGAGGCCCGTAATCTTGTCCGCGGGCGCGGTCACGGGGCTCACAATCAACTGGTCGCCGAACAAATATTCGTTCTTGCTTGTGTAAGCCGCATCGTCTTCCGGCCAGTCGTAATAGAGCGGCCTGAAGAATGCCACGCCCGTGTCGTATGTACGGCGCGCCTCCGTGTAGAGGTACGGCTGCATCGCCTCACGCATCTGGTAAGCCGACCGCATCACCGCCGAGTACGGCTCGGGATACGCCCAGATCCGTCGCTCCGAATCCGGATTCTTCGTCGTGTGCGTTCGCAAAATCGGACTGAACGTGCCGAACTGAATCCACCTCGTGTACAGTTCCGGATCGACCGCGCCCGGCATGTGCCCGCCGATGTCGTGGCTCCAGAACGCATAGCCCACATTGGCCGCTGTCGCTGTGAACCACGGCTGAAATGCGAGCGAATCCCACACCGAAATCGTGTCGCCAGAAAATCCAATCTGGTACCGGTGGTTCCCCAGGCCGCCCCAGCGATGAAACAACAGCGGCCGCTTGCCTTCGCGTTGCTGATCGGTAAAGTGCACGTAATTTAGCCACCACGTCGGGTTTACTCCAGGCAAGTCCGTCGTCGATTGCTGCTGCCAGTCAAGCCACCAGAAGTCTACGCCCTGCTTTTCCAGCGGATGCAGCACCAGGTTCAAATAATTCGTCGCCCACTTCTTGTCGGTCGGGTCAAACGGAATGTACTTCTTCGTCGCCGGGTCAATGCCCATGGCGCGTGCCATCGCTGGATACGCCTGCTCCCATGGCTGGATTCCCGACGCCGGATGCAGATTCATCGTCGTCTTCAGCCCGTCCTCGTGCAGCTTTTTCAAAAACGCATCGGGATCGGGAAACAGCACTTTGTTCCACGTGTATCCAGTCCATCCGAGCATTTGCCCTGACTGATCCACCGCGCCCATCGCCCTCAGTTGCTCGTCGCTCATGTGCCAATCCATGTCGATCACCAGCACATCCAGCGGCGTGTCGTTTTCCCTGAAGTCCCGCACCAGATCGTCGAGTTGCCCGTCGGTATACGCCCAGTACCGCGACCACCAAACCCCAAACGCAAACCGCGGAGGCAACGGAATCCGTCCCGCCACGCGCACAAAGTCGCCCAGCGCCCGCCGATAGTCGTGCCCGTAGCCGAAGAAGTACCAGTCCGTGTATGCGCCGGGTTTCTCGTTTGCCGGCCGCTCCATCACCCACGGCCAGGGACTTCTTTCGCCCTCAGGAAACCGGAAGTCAGCCGAGTCGAACAGCGGCCGCGTCGAATCATCCACCAGCGCCCATCCCGATCGCGACACCAATCCCTGTTCAATGGGCTCCTCCGTCTTCGATCCCCGCGCGGTGTCGAGCGTCCGCGTCGTGCCCATCAAATTCTCGGGATCGCTGTCGCCCGGATGCCAAACCACCTGCTTTCCATCAACCGTCAGCGCGATACGCAAACTGTCCGCCGTGAACCGCCCATCGCCCGAAGGATCATATGTAAGCGTCAGCGCGTCGGTTTTGATCGTCCTCATCTGGACGCCGGCGTCAGACCCGATCCCCGTCTCGAACTTCGGCACCGGCAGCCTTCGGTTGATGAATACGAACGACGCGTGGTCCTCAAACTCGCCCGTAGCCGACCACTCCATCCGAATCAACTGCGGCGTCAGCACCGTGAATCGCGCGTTCCCGATCGTCACCACGGCCTTCGGGTCTGCCACAGGTTTGTCTTCCGCCGGCACGGCCTGCGCGCCCGCCCCCGCTGAGCCCCCTGCGCCACTCGGCCCCTGCGCTGCCTGCCCTACCGCAATTCGAGCCATCGCCGCAAAGCTGCATCCAGCCACCAAACCGGCAAGGCCAATCATCCTGAACGAAACTGGCATCCTGAAAGAGACGCGCATCGAAGCCCCCATTTCTGTTCCATCGGGAAGACTACCACCGCCCGCGCTCGCGGGGTGCCCCATCCTAAACGCGCATCCCGGGGCCCCCACGGACAGGTCCACGTCCGTGGGGTGGTTGAGCGTTTAGGGTGGGATCGCGCCTTTCGCCGCTATCATGAACTCAGCGCAAGCACCGCCTTGAGCGCGCGGATCGATGCCAACCACCATCTTCATCTCGGCAGGCGAAGCCAGCGGTGAGCACTACGGTGCCCTCCTGGCCTCAGCGCTCTCCCCCAGCATTGCTCCAAAAGCTGAAGCGGCAGAGCTTATCGGCATGGGCGGTCCGCGCATGCAGGCCGCCGGTGTCGATTGCATCGTCCGTGCTGAAGACATGGCCGTCATGGGCTTGACCGAAGTGGTCCTCCATCTGCCCCGCATCTCCCGCGAGTTCCGTAAGCTCAAGAAAACCATCCGCGCGCGCCGGCCCACCGTCGCCATTCTCATCGACTTCCCCGAGATTCACTTCCGCCTGGCGCGCGAATTCCACCGCCTCGGCATTCCCGTGATCTACTTCGTCAGCCCGCAGCTCTGGGCCTGGAAGCAGCACCGCATCCGCCTCGTCCGCGAATACGTTCGCCGCATGCTCGTCATCTTTCCCTTTGAGGAGTCGTATTACCGCACCCGCGGCGTCGATGCCGAATTCGTCGGCCATCCCCTCGCCGACCTGCCCCTTCCCGCAATCTCCCGCGAGCAGTTCGCCGCCGAAAATGGCCTCGACCCCGCCCGCACCTGGATCGGCCTTCTCCCCGGCAGCCGCCTCCGCGAAATCGAACACCACCTCCCTGAAATGCTCGCCGCCGCGCGCGCCCTCGCCCCGCCCCCGCCGGACCCCACCCGTCCTGCGCCTGCCGCGAATCCCGCCTCTTCCTCGCAGGCTTACGAGTTCCTCATTCCTCTGGCGCCCACGCTCGACGCCGCCCAAAGGAATTCGGTATTCAAACTTGCGCAGGCTTGCGGCCGCGACCCGTCTGTGCGGTTCGTCCACGACGCCCGTGCCACCCTCCTCCATGCACGAGCCTCAGTCGTCGCCAGCGGCACCGCCACCGTCGAGGCGGCCCTCATCGGCAATCCCTTTGTCGTGGTCTACCGCGTCTCGCCGCTCACGTATGCTATCGCCAGGCGCCTGGTCAAGGTTCCCCACGTGGCCATGGCCAATCTCATTGCCGGCAAACGCGTGGTTCCAGAGCTTATTCAGCACGACTTCACGGCGGCAAATATCGTCCAACACCTCAGCCCGTTGCTACCCGACGGCCCCGCTCGGGAGTCCATGAGAATGGAGTTGGGGCTTATTCGGGAGGCGCTCCATGCACATGAGGCCAATCAACCGGGCCAATCCGCCATCGAACGGGTAGCCGCTATCGTTGTTAAAGAGGTCGAATCGCTTTCTCAAGCGCCTGCAGCAATTGCCGAGTTCGCCCAAACGGCCCCGCACTGAAGCCAATCGGCAGCGCCCACGAATCAACCCGCCAGCCAACGGCGGCAGCACAATGAGCGAACGAATGAACAAGAATCAGAAAAGTTTGCACTCCGCGGCCAGCCGCATCGTCTTCCGGTTCGCCCCCGCCTTACTTTCCGCGGCCCTCGCCGCAACGGCCGCGCTCCCCGCCGCGGCGCAAATCGTGCGTCCGTCGCTCAACATTACCGGCTACGTCATTGACGCCGAACTCGATACCGCCGCCCACCACCTCACCGCCACTGCCCAGGTCACCTTTACCGCGCCCCCCAACCTCGACGTGGTCACCTTCGGCTTCCATCCTGCACTCAAAGTCACTAAAATCACCGACGATTCCGGCAAACTGCTTGAAGCCGAGCGCACCGCCGACGGCTCCGTCCGGGTCACCGCAAACACGCCCTTCGTTGACGGCCAGCCGGTCCACTGGACCTTCGTCTATGACGGCGTCATCACCGGCAACGAAGACGGCCCGGTCGAGGGCCTCAAACTTGCGGCCATCCAGGAACCCATCAGCTATCTGCTTTACCCCGCCCGCTGGTTTCCCACCACCGGCTTCATGACCGATCGCTTCACCGCCCAACTGCACATTCGCGTCCCCCAGGGCATGCGCGTATTTTCGAGCGGCTCCACGGGCGCCTCCAAGCCCGTCACGCTCTCCGGTGGCAAGCCCGGCGACGAGTACGACTTCAACTGGGCCAAGCCGGGATTCCCGGGAACCGTGATTGCCGGCCGCTATCTGCCTCCAGTCTCGGCCGGCGCCGGCAACGTCAAGGTCTACGTCACCATCACCCATCAGGCCTCGGCCAACCAATTGGCGCAAACCGCCACCAGCGAATACAACTTCTTCACCGACACCTTCGGCCTCCCGCCCACGCCCCGCATCAACATCGTCGAGCTTCCCGACGACACCTTGCCCGCCGTCTACGCGCCAGAGCTGGCCGCCATCATGGGCTCTCGCACCGGCGACAAATCTGGCATCCGGCTCCTGGCCAATACCATCGCTCACCAGTGGTGGGGACTCGAAATCAGCCCTAAATCACTCGACGATGCGTGGATCACCAATGGCATGTCGCGCTACGGCGAGCTCATGTATGTCGAGGACCAGAACGGCAAGAACGCCATGAAAGCTGCCATGGAAGACGTGGCCGCAGGCGCGCTCGCCTATGACACCGTTCCCCTCACCAGCGTCGGCCGTCTTGATCCCTTCTCGCCCCAGTTCCAGTCCATGACCCTCGAAAAGGGCGCCATGATCTTCCACATGCTGCGCTGGGAGGTCGGTGACAAGGCCTTTCCAGACATCCTCAAAGGCGCGCTCAGCCAGTATTCAGGCGGCTCCATCCGCACCGGCGACTTTGAGAAGGTGGCCGAGGAAGAAAGCCAGAAGGAACTCATGCCGTTCTTCTCCCAATGGATCGACGGCACCGGCGCGCCCACCTTCACCAACAAGTACTCCGTCTACCGCCTCGGCAACAACAAGGGCTTCCGAACAATCGGCGAAATCAACCAGGATCTCGACCTCTTCCGCATGCCGGTCGATCTGCGCATTGAAACCGACGGCAAAACCGTCAACCAGAGCATCGAAGTCGTCGGCACCGACACGCAATACATCGTCGACACCTTTGGCCGTCCTCGCCGCATCAGCGTCGATCCCAATGATTGGGTGCTGAAAGCCAGCCCCGACCTCCAGGTCCGCATCGCCATCCTCAAAGGCCAGCAACTGGTCGCGCAGAACGACCTTCTAGGCGCCATCAACGAATATAAGAAGGCGCTCGAAGCCAACTCCCAGAGCTCGCTGGCCAACTACCGCATGGGGGAAGTGCTCTTCACCCAGTGCAACTACCAGGCCAGCGTCAACGCATTCCGCGACGCCCTCCGCGGCGACGACGAGCCGCCATGGACCGAGGTCTGGAGCCACATCGCCGTCGGCAAGATCTTTGACATTACCGGCCAGCGCGACCGCGCCGTCGGCGAGTACCGTCTCGCCGTCCAGACCAACGACAACACCCAGGGTGCGGTCAACGAAGCCCGCCAGTACCTGCAAAAGCCCTTCGCCCAACCCGAAGGCACCTGCATGCACTAGCTGCGAAGTCTCATCAGGTTGGCTCCGAACCTGTCGCGGGCTTGAATGGGAAAGAGTGAGATGAGACCGGCCGTAGCACCGGTCTCCAAACCGGCTGTACTGGCGGCGTCCTCGCCGCCAGTCGCGTACCCAACTCTCGACCTACCCACGAAAATGGGTGCCCCATCCTTCGCTTTCTTCTAGCGAAGGGTGGGACAGCACGAATGGAGGGAGCAGGGGCCTTCAGGCCCCTGAATGAGCGCAAAAAATAACCGGGCCCTCGGGCCCGGAAGCGGATCGGCAACCACTAGCTACCGGCTACTGGCTACCAGCTGCCTCTGCTGTTTGCCCAACGAGAGAACCTGCAAATCCACCTTCGCCAGGCCGGACCAGGTCATCCCGAGCTTCTGGGCTGCGCCATAGGAAAGGTCGATAATGCGCCCCTCCTCCACAAGGTCGCCGCGATCCGTGATCCGGACCACAACCGACCGGTGGTTGTGCACGTTTACCACCCGCACAATCGACCCGAAGGGAAGCGATGGGTGGCAGGCCGTCATGGCGTACATATCGTAGACCTCGCCACTGGCCGTCTTGCGTCCGTTGAAGACGCCGCCGTACCAGGAAGCCACTCCGTGAATCCTGTCATTCCAGGTCTGGGCGGCGGCGGTTGGGGCGTTCTGCGGAATCCGGGGTTCCTGGTCAGCGAGCGATGCCCGCATTGACGGTGTTGCAGCACTCGCTCGAAGGGAATCCGCAGGCGCGGTGGGGGCTGGTCTGGGAAGACCCGCATCCGCTTGCACTGTGCGCGCCGAGAACAATACAACCAGCGCCACCATTGCAACGGCGGAGACACCAGCCACGAGGCAAATCCATAGCGGTGCCTTTCGTCTTAAGTTGCGTGTTTTCCTTTTCATAACCATCTGACAATTTTACTAGATCGCCACTGACTGCCGTCAGATGTTGTCAAGATCGATAATGGGATTCCTGTTGAAAAAACGCAGCCGAACCCTCCCGCCGGGGATAAGGTATTCAGCCCGTTTGAGTTACAAATTGCACCAAGAACAGTGCAAGTTTTCCTATTTTGGGCACAGATTTCAGTGCAAAATCGGGCACAAATAGGCAACTTGGCATCATGAATGCGCATCGAGAGCGTAGGATTAAGAAATGAAAGGAGTTACCGATGAAATCGACACGGTTCCTCTGCTCCTTCGCCGTGGTCGCCGTCCTTGGCGCCGCATCCATTGCCCTTGCTCAAACAACACCCTCCACCCCGGCTGGCCCAGTGCCGCCTGCAATCCTTCATGCCAAGTCCGTCTTCATCTCCAATGCCGGCTCAGAGCCCGGACTCTTTCCGCAGCACTTCACAGGCGATGTGCAACCTCCCTACCTCTTCACCGGCGATCAGGACCGACCCTACGCGGAGTTCTATGCGGCCCTCGAAGCCACCGGCGATTACAAGCTCCTGAACGATCCATCCGAGGCCGACTTGGTCCTGGAAGTTCAATTGCCGGGTCCACATAGCCCACTTAGCCCGCAGCCGGATTTCCGGCTGGTGATCTACAGCGCTCAGGGCCGTTACGTGCTTTGGACGATCGCACAGTCCATCGAGCCCGCCGAATTGCAGAAAAACCGCGACAAAAACTTCGACCAGGCGCTCACCGGCGTCCTCGACAAGTTCCTCTCCATCGCTGGCAAAGGCCCCGTACCAACGCACTGAAAATATTTTTTCGAAGTTTGCCGATTAATTCGCGGATGTTGCTAGCGTGGTCTTAGGGTCTGCATTGAACCCTCCCTATCGATTGGGGGTTCACGGCAGGCCCTTTGCCATTTCTGGCGGAAGAGGAGCTTTCCATGCAATTAAGCGCTGAGGGTTTGGATCTTATCAAGAAGTCCGAAGGTTTTCGCGACCATGTCTATCGCGACGTCGCAGGCTTTCTCACCATCGGCTATGGGCACCTGATCAAGCCCAATGAGTCCTTCCCGGGCGGCATTTCCGAGCCTCAGGCCGCCGCAATGCTTTCCGACGACGTTCAGGCTGCCGAACAGGCGGTCGCCCGGCTGGTCAAGGTCGCGCTGACCCAGGGCCAGTTCGACGCGCTGGTCGACTTTTGCTTCAACCTCGGTTCAGCCCGGCTAGCGGGCTCAACGCTTCTCCGGGAACTGAATGCGGGCCACCACGACGCAGCCGCGCGGCAGTTGTTCGCGTGGGACCACGCCGGGGGCGCGGTCAATGCGGGACTCAAAGCCCGCCGCCAGGCCGATTTTGAGCTTTGGACCAGGGGCGCGGAAGGGAACGGCGCTAGCGCAAAGCCACCGGCGGAAGTCGCGACGAGCCGCCCGAAGACCAACGCTGCAACCAGTGCAGTCTAGTGGAACCATTTCGAACGCACCATCAAAAAGAGGGAATGAAAATGACGATTACCGCGACCGTCTCATCCACAAAGGCTCCTGCTTTTCTACTTCTCTACTCCCTATTGGCTATTCACTGCCTCTCCGTCCCCTTGGTCCCTTGCCTCCTCGGTCCCCGTCTTTCTGATCCCTCATCCCTGTTCCCTGCTTTTGACCCACCCCCCCATGCCGTTTTGTGAAACTGTGAAACTGTCAAACTGTGAAGTCTTTGGAATCAGAGCATTACAGCTACTCGCTCCATAGTTTCACAGAAACTGTGAAACTGTGGAGCAAAGAAGAAAGGACTGTGAACTGAAGCCCAAATTCCTCAAAAGGAAGCGGATAGCGGCAAACTGATCGCCGAAAACCGATTGTTGAAAATCGCTGAAAACTGATGGCTCAGAGCTGAAAGTTGAGAGCTGACCGCTGAAACCTCCTTTGATCGTTTTTGCTTTCGGAAGGTGTCGCATTTCGCACGACGTGAATGGGGTGAAAGCCAAAAGCTAAGAGCTAAGAGCTAAGAGCTAAGAGCTAAGAGCTAAGAGCTAAGAGCTAAGAGCTAAGAGCTAAGAGCTAAGAGCTGTGACCTGCGCTCTCCTCGACAACTTCGAGCCTTTCTTCAGCTTTCAAATAGCCTTTGCGCCGAAACCAATCTTCCATCGCGCTCTGCAGCCGATCGAGCGGAACGCGATTTCCCGCTTCCAGAACTCCATCTCCAGCGGGAAACGTATCGTCGAAAACCGCATCGTTGGTGAAGTTCCGCATGGCGAAGTTGTCGATCTGCCGGATCGGGCACGCGTGGCGCGCGCCCTCGGCGTCGATTCGGTTCACACTTAGCCGCCGCGCAAACATGGCTTCACTCTAAACGAAAACTGGCTGACGTTAAGGCTGTGGCTTTGCGGCTTCCACAACTTTGGCGCCCATTGGCAAATCGGTGTCCACGCTGAAGCGTTTGAAGTCGTAGTCGCGCTCCTTGAAGCGCTGGCGCATGTTCTTGAACACGAGCACGCGGGCCTGCATGGAACCATCGCCGCCGGTGGGCAGCCAGACTCCGCCGCCGACCGGAGCCTGGTCGAAATGGAAATTCGACCCCTTCTGGATCGTCGCGAGAATGCCGCCAGCTACGTGGAAGTTGTCATTGAAGCTCACTTCAAGGTGGGCAACCTGGCGGTCGGCGTCGTCGATCCAGATGGTGCCCTGGAGCTTTTTCGAGGCGTCCTCGACAAGGCCGCGGGTCGCGGCATCTTTGCGGCCAAAGAAATCGAAGACAATCGCCGGACGGCCGTGGAAGTTTTCGCGGCGCGGGTTGCGGACATCCATGATGTCGAGCAGGCGGCTGATGCTGATGGTCTGGCCCTCGAGCGGCTGGCCCGAAGGGACACTCTGCGCCTTTTGGACCAGTTTGGTCACGCGTTCGGTTTCTTTTTGCTCGTCGTGCGCGTCGAGCGGCTGCCCGTTTTTCTTGACGGTCCGGGAGATCAGATGGCCGTTCACGAAGAAGTTCTCAGCCTCTTCGGTTTCGGTTTTGGTGACTTGACCGTCTCCGTCGATATCCTGCGTGGTGATGAGTGAAGTGTAGGTGTCGTTCTCGCGAACCTTTTCCACCTGCTTCTGGTGATCCACCACTTCGCGCATCAACTGACGAATATCGGGCAATGGAGGCGCAGACGGCTGCTGCGACAAGACCGGAAGCGAGTGCAGCGGCAAGACAAGAATCAAAACGAGGAGGCGCGGAGTTTTCAAAGGCGGATCAATGAGCATCCTTTGCGCCATGGTATACCGTCTTAGACGAGGAGGCGCCGGATACGGAGGTCGCCGTCCGCGGGGAGGAATCGAAGGGGATGAAACTTCTTTTGCAGTGGCTGCTCAGCGCCCTCGCGCTGCTGATTGTCTCTCATCTTGTGCCGGGTTTTCACGTCGCTGGCCTGCTTCCAGCCCTGATTGCCGCGGTGGTGATCGGGCTGCTGAACGCCACAGTAGGGCTCTTCCTCAAGATCATCACCATTCCCTTTAGCGTCGTCACGCTGGGAATCTTTCTTCTGGTCATCAACGGCGTCATGATTCTCCTGGCCTCAGCCGTTGTCCCAGGCTTCCATGTCTCCGGCCTCGGCCCAGCCTTCTGGGGCGCGGTTGTGCTGGCGCTGCTGGGCGTGCTCATTCGTGCGATCGTAAAGGACGCTTAAAGAGAAAGATTTACTTAGACGCGTCAGGCTGGGCCGCGGTCTTGCTCGTCGCAGCAGGCTGGCCGCTCGCATTCGAGGTAGTTTTATGGCGAGCGGCAGGCTTCTTCGCCGTCTTCGTCTGCGTCGCAGACGCCTTTGCAGGTTCGCTCACCTTGACAGGCTGTGGCGCCGCAGGTCCGGGTAGCGTCTGCGGAGTGCGCATGGCGCCTGCTCCCGAGAATCCGCCTGCAATGGGCATGCGCGGCGGCATCGCGATCACCTTGGCCGGCTGATTCTGCTCTACGCGCGTGTAAACGCCCCAGCCTCCGCCGGCAACAACAAAAACAATGGCCGCCGCCGCCGCCGCACGCATCCAGCTACTCTCAGGGCGAATGGCTCTCGGCCAGGCCAGAACACGCCCGCGGCGCGGTGCAGCACTGAGGGCCGCATTCACTCGGTCTTCAAGACCGTCGGGAGCGGGTAGGCTTGCAATCAGCCGCAGAGTCTCTTCCGCCGGGCTGGACGCGGATTCAGATGTCGTTGGATGGTGAGGGTTCGAATTCATCGCAAACTCCTCTGGTGTTCGAGCAGGTCCGCCATCAGGTTCCGTGCGCGAAACAGCCGCGAGCGAACGCTGGACTCTGTAATCCCCAGCACTGAAGCGATCTCCACGCTGGTGAGCTCTTCAAAGGCCGAAAGCATCAGCACCTGCCGCTCTTTGGCGGGCAGTTGGTCAACGCAGGCGAGTACATGGGCATGATGTTGCGCCGCTGCGGCAATCGCCTCGGCGGAAAGGCCCGTCGAAGGTAGCACCCGCGCCAGCTCGGCCACGTCGTCGGTCTCAGGGCGCGTCTTGGCGCGGCGCTTGCGGTCGAGCACGATGTTCCAAACAATGCGAATAAGCCAGACGCGGTGATCGCGCACTTCGCCCAGCGTATGGCGATGGCGCAGGACGCGCACAAACGCCTCCTGCACGGCATCTTCGGCATCGGCTTGATTGCGGAGAACGGAAAAGGCTACGCGGTACAGAGTGCCGGCGTACTGGTCGACCAACGCGGCAAGCGCTTCATCTTCCGCGCGCCGGCGGGCTTCGTCGTTCACCGCGCTCGTGGGACTCTCCATCCACCCTGCGACAATGGCCTGGCTGGTGCTCATCACTCACCAGACGCAGCCAGAGAAGAAAATGCTCAGGTACGCTTAACCGCTTCTCCGGTATTTCGAGAAAAAGCCCCAGGAGAAGGCTCCACGGATTGCCGGACTTCCCAGCCTGCGCGCTCCTACTTGGCGGCGAGCTTCTGCGCGGCAATCGATCCCGCCGCGCCATCCTTGTCCGCATCCTTCACCTTAGCCCACAGTGCGCGGGCCTGATCCTGCTTGCCCTCGGCGGCGTAAAGATCGGCCAGGTCGAGCTGCGCCACGCTGGTTGACACCGTAGCGGAAGGCTTGGCAGCGATCTGGTTATAAAGCGCGATCGCATCGTTGTCGCGGGAAGTCTGTCTGTAAAGTCCCGCCAGAGCCAGCTTGGCCAGGTTGGCTACATTGCGATCCAACGAGCCAGCCGCCGTCTTCAACTCGGTCTCGGCATTGCCGTTCTGGCCCAGCACCTCGTAGGTAACGCCTGCAAAATAGTGGGCTTTGGTCCCTTCGGGCAGCCAGCCGTAATCGTGAGCAATGGCTACGAACTCGCGGTTGGCTTCCTTGGCGCGCGCAGCAGCGGTGGTGTACGTGCCCGTTTCAGGGGGGGCGCCGGGGGTGGCCAGCGGCATTGTGTACACATCCAGTGCTGCGCCCAGTGCGGCGTTTGCCGCCGACGAGCGAATGTTCCAGAAAATCAGTCCGCCGATGACCAGAACCACAACGATTCCAATGCCGATGCTCCAGCGCACCGCGGCGGCCTGGTGTTCGCCGATCCAACTGGCGCTGCTTGCGGCAGCCTGCGCAAATTTGTCCTTT
>Ga0187891_1001009_pt1 | contig 25500 bp, 28 predicted proteins | sample June2016WEW_21_4_FD_132990 | JGI IMG/M metagenome (GOLD analysis project Ga0187891, IMG submission 132990) | Peatland microbial communities from SPRUCE experiment site at the Marcell Experimental Forest, Minnesota, USA - June2016WEW_21_40 | ecosystem: Environmental > Terrestrial > Soil >... | reverse complement strand
GTTTGCGAACTTCGGAATCGAAGGACACTAGCAACGTATTGATCTAGTGTGGCTTTGGTTCAGAAGTCCGCATGACGAGTTCGCGGCAAAAATGATGCGGACTTCTGAACCGCCACACTAGCCCACCCTCGCAACGAGGGAGCAAGCAAGAAAATCCCTTTACCCGAGGGGTCAAGTCTAGAGAGGCAAAACCCCGACAACGAGATCATCCGCATCGGCGCCCGACTCGCCGAGCGCGAGCGCCACCGGCGAGAACGAGCGGCGGTGATGGATCGTCGGGCCGAGCCGGTCGAGCGCGGCAAAGTGCTCGGGCACGCTGTAGCCCATGTGGCGCTCGAAGCCATAGCCGGGATGCGCCGCGCCGAGGCATGTCATCAGCCGGTCGCGCGTCACCTTGGCGACGATCGACGCGGCGGCGATCGAAGCGACCAAGCCATCGCCGCCGATGACGGCCTCACAGTCGCAGCCGGCATCGATGCGGTCGCGGCCGTCGACGAAAACCAGACGCGGCTTGACCGGCAGCGAGGCCACCGCACGCGCCAAAGCCCACAGCGAAGCGCGCAAGATGTTGTCGCGATCGATGCGGGACGGCGGCGCCATGGCCACCGCGACCTGCGCGCGCGCGCAGATGCGCTCATAAAGCACCTCGCGCCGCTCCGGCGTCAGCCGTTTCGAGTCATCGAGGCCGCGTGGAACATTATCGGGATCGAGAATGACGGCCGCAGCGACGACCGGCCCGGCGAGCGGGCCGCGTCCGGCCTCATCGCACCCGGCAACCGGCCACACCCCGCGCTTGAACGCCGCGCGCTCGCGCCGGAACGTCGGCCGGAGCACCTCCTCGTCGAGCGGAAGGCGCGGAGCGGGCTTGGCAGCGGCGCGACTCATGCCCGCATGGTGCCCATGCCTCGCGCCGACATGCAACAGCCCGTAGCCCGGATGCGCGAAGCGACATCCGGGGTCTGGCAGTTCCCCTGCTAAAGCAGCCGGACGAACTCATCAACAGTGAACCCGGCTTGGCGGATAATTGATCGGACCGTCCCTCGTTTAAGATCTCTTCCCGCGTGGACCGAACCCGTGACGGTTCGCCTCGGATCTGTTGGTTACGCGAGAACGTGATGGCTGCCCGCTATTCTATCGACCACGAGGCCAGCTTTGGTCAGGGCTCTAATGACTTGCCTGCCATTGACGACCGGCAACCGCCCGCCGTTCATGGTTATGCGGCGACGGTGACGCGGCGAATTTCCGGACGCGCGTCGGACGGAATCGCAATGCCGTGATCTCGCCGGTACGAAACGATAGCGCGAATGGCTTCCTCGGCATTGGCAAGCGCTTCTTGCTCGGTGTCACCTTCGGTCACGACTTCCGGCAGGGCGGGAACGAGCACGGTAAACCCGCCCTCCTCCTGCGGTTCGAGAATGATCGAGAAGCTATAATTTTCCGCCACTCTATTGCTCCTGCCCAGCGATTGTTTTCATGGTAGCAAACGCTGGCGAAGCGTCAATGAAGTGCTCGGCCGCCTATCGCTTCGCTCATGGGCGACATAAGAACTGATTTCAGCCGAACAGGCTGAGCTGCTGCGTCGCCGGTCGCGGCGGCCGGAAATGCTCGGTCGTGGTCTTGACGCTGGTGACGTTGAAGCCGAGCCGCTCGCAGGCGATCTCGAAGCGGCGGCCGATCATCCACGCGACCGGCCCGGATCCGGTCATGCGCTTGCCGAAGGTCGAGTCGTAATCTTTGCCGCCGCGCGTGTCGCGGATGAGCTTGAACACGTGGTTGTGGCGGTCGGGAAAATTCTCTTTGAGCCATTCGCTGAAGAGGTCGCGGATTTCCAGCGGCAGGCGCAGCAGCACATAGCCGGCATGGCGCACGCCGGTTGCCGCCACGGCTTCAAGAATGCGTTCGATCTCGGCGTCGTTGATCGCCGGGATGACCGGCGCGACCAGCGTCGAGGTCGGCACGCCGGCCCGCACCAATTGCCGCAGCGTCTCGAGCCGCCGCGCCGGCGTCGCCGCGCGCGGCTCCATGGTCCGCGCCAATTTCGCATCGAGCGTCGTCACCGACAGCGCCACCTTGACCAGATCGCGCCTGGCCATGCGCGCCAGGATATCGAGGTCGCGCAGCACCAGCGCCGACTTGGTCACGATGCCGACCGGATGCCCGGCGCGCTCCAGCACTTCGAGGATGCGGCGCATGATCTGGTAGCGGCGCTCGATCGGCTGGTAAGGATCGGTATTGGTGCCGATGGCGATGATTTTCGGCACATAGCCCGGCACCGACAATTCGCGTTCCAGCAATTCGGCGGCGTTGGGCTTCATGAACAGCTTCGATTCGAAATCGAGGCCGGGCGACAGCCCGAGATAAGCGTGGGTCGGCCGCGCGAAACAATAGACGCAGCCGTGCTCGCAGCCGCGGTAAGGATTGATCGAGCGGTCGAAGGAAATATCGGGGGAATCGTTGCGGGTGATGATCTTTCGGGTGGCGTCCACCGTCACGCTGGTCTTGAACGGCGGCAGGTCGTCGAGGTTTTGCCAGCCGTCGTCGAAGGCGACGCGGGCGACCGGCTCGTAGCGCCCCGACGCATTCGAATGCGCGCCGCGGCCGCGCCGGCGCTCGCGGTCGACGGCGGTTCCCTTTTCGCCCGCCGGCGCGGAGGGCAGCGGCGCCGGCGGGCGTTTCAAGGCGGACGTACGGGTCATAGCCTAAAGCTAACGTCCGTCTGCGAACAAAACAAGAACAACTTTTCGTGAGACCGAGGAAAAGCTTGGAAATAGCCGCCGCCGGCCGTAAATCTGCCCCGGAACACCTCCAACCCGCCGGACCCGCGATGCGCAACGAATGCTGAGCGTCATCATCGCGACTCACGATTCCGAACGGGCCCTGGTGCCGACTTTGGCCGCGCTCGTTTCGGGAGCGACCGCCGGTCTCGTCAGCGAAGTGCTTGTGGTGGACGGCGGCTCCCGCGACGACACCGCCAAGATCGCCGACATCGCCGGATGCAATTTCACGGTCCTGGAAGGCTCGCTGGCGCGCCGGCTGCGGGCTGGGGCGGCTTCGGCGCGCGCTCCCTGGCTCCTATTTCTGCAGCCCGGCACCATCCTCGATGCCGGCTGGCCCGGCGAAGCGAGCCGCTTCCTGGAGCAAGCCGCACCCGATCCGCGCGCCGCCATATTCCGGCGGGGAATTCCCGCTCATCCGTCGCTTCGCGATGCGTTGTCGCTCATCGTTGCGGCTGCGTTCGGAGCAAGACCGCGTGCCGAGCAGGGGCTCGTGATCTCGAAACAGCTTTACGATCGGCTCGGCGGGCATTCCGAGATCGCCGGCGATCCCGAGGCCGATCTGCTGCGCCGGATCGGCCGGCGGCGGTTCGTCACGCTTGCCGCCGGCGCCTTCTCGGCAAGGCCACATACTTGACTAAGTCAAGTATTTGCCTCAGCCTCCTCGACATGACGGCAAGCCAGCAACGCCAGCGGCGGATCGCTGCCGTGCGCCGGTTCAACCGCTTCTATACGCGGCAGCTCGGCGTGTTGCGCAAGACCTATCTCGACAGCCCCTATTCGCTTGGCGAGGCACGGGTGCTTTACGAGATCGCCAGCGGCCGTTCGCCGACGGCCAGCGACATCGGCCGCGCGCTCGATCTCGATGCCGGATATCTGAGCCGCGTACTGCGCAATTTCGAAAAGCGCGGGTTGATCCGACGCAGCGTTTCCGCCAGCGATGCCCGGCAAAGCCATCTGACGCTGTCGCCGCGGGGCCGCAAGGCGTTTGCGCCGCTGCAACGGCGTTCCCAACGCGACGCCGGCGACACGCTCGGCAAGCTCAAGCCCGCCGATCAGTCCCGGCTGGTCGCGGCGATGTCGACGATAGAGAGCCTGCTCGAGCCGCATCTGGTCGAGGAAACGAACCCGCGCGGCCATTATCTCCTGCGCGGGCCGAAGCCAGGCGATTTCGGCTGGATCGTCAAGCGCCACGCCGAGCTTTACGCCGAGGAATACGGCTGGACCGAGCCGTTCGAGGGACTGTGCGCGCAGATCGTCGCCGACTTCGTCAACAAATACGATGCCAAATGCGAGCGCTGCTGGATCGCCGAGATGGACGGCGAGAATGTCGGCTCGATCATGCTGGTGAAGGATGCCGAAGGTGTCGCCCGCATCCGCTTGCTACTGGTCGATCCCAAGGCGCGCGGGCTCGGGCTCGGCGCACGGTTGACCGACGAAAGCCTCTGCTTCGCGCGCCGCGCCGGCTACAACAAGATCACGCTGTGGACGCATTCGGTCCTGACCGCGGCGCGCCATATTTACGAGCAGGCCGGCTTCAAGCTGATGCGCACCGAGCAGCATAAAAGCTGGGGCTGCCCCCTAGTGAGCGAATATTGGGATTTGGAGTTGTAGCCACTGCATCCGCCCCCGCGCAGCGGGGGAGGAGAGCTTAAACCGTCGCGCCCTTCGCTTTCGGCCTACGTAAATGCTCGTCGAGCCGCGGCATGATCTCGACGAAGTTGCACGGCCCGTGGCGATAATCGAGCTGGTGCACCAAGATTTCGTCCCAGGCGTCCTTGCAGGCGCCGGGCGAGCCCGGCAGGCAAAAGATGTAGGTGGTGCCGGCGACGCCGGCCGTGGCACGCGACTGGATGGCCGAGGTGCCGATCTTGGGGAAGCTCACCACCAGGAACAGCGCCGAGAAGGCGTCCATCTTCTTGTCGAACAGCGGCTCGATGGCTTCCGGCGTGACATCGCGGCCGGTGAAGCCGGTGCCGCCGGTAGTGATGATCACGTCGATCACCGGATCGGCGATCCAGGCTTTGACGCGGGCGCGGATCGCCTCGATGTCATCGGGCACGATGCTGCGTTCGGCGACGTAATGGCCGGCGGCGACGATGCGTTGCACCAGAAGCGCGCCCGACTTGTCGTCCTTGAGATCGCGCGTGTCCGAGATCGTCAGCACCGCGATCTTGAGCGGCACGAACTCCTTGGTCTCGTCAAGCCCGGGCATGGCACACCTTTACGCAACCGGATCATCGCTCGTCCCCGCGGCCGGCCTACGTTCGCTCCGAACCACGGCGGGCTGCGGGAATAAGCGAAATACTACACTAAAGCGCGCTTGCCGACAGCGTATCGCAGGCCGCGACCTTGCCCAGCTTGAAACCCAGCGAAAACCACCGCTTGCGCTGCTCGGAAGTGCCGTGGGTGAAGGCGTCGGGCACGATGTAGCCCTGCGCCTGCCTTTGCAGGCGGTCGTCGCCGATGGCGGAAGCAGTTTGCAGCGCCTGATCGACATCGCCGGGATCGAGGAAATTGTGCTTTTGCTGCGCCCGGTTCGCCCAGATACCGGCGTAGCAATCGGCCTGCAGTTCGACGCGCACCTGCAGCCGGTTCGACTCGGCGCGGCTCGCCGAGGCCTGCTGCATCTGCGTCACGCGGGGCAGAATGCCGAGCTCATTCTGCACGTGATGGCCGACCTCATGCGCAATCACGTAGGCCTCGGCGAACTTGCAGGCGTTGCTGTTCGCGCAGCCGCCGAACTTGTGCTGCAGATCGTCGAAGAAGGAGGTATCGAGATAGATGCGCTGATCGCGCGGACAGTAGAACGGCCCCATGGCCGACTGCGCGAAGGCGCAAGGAGTAGGCTCGGAGCCCGCGAACAGGCGCAGCTTCGGCGGATGGTAGGTGCGGCCGTTGGCGGCGAAGATATCCGTCCACCGGTCCTCGGTGTCGCCCAGCACCAAGGCGACGAATCTGCCGGTCGGGTCGTGCGGCGTCCCGGCGGCGACCGGAGGCGCCGGACTGGTTTGCTCGGAGGTCGCCCCGCCGCCGGTGAGAATCTGTGCGCCGTTGAGAAGCACGTTCGGATCGATGCCGAAGTACCAGCTGATCAGTCCGATAACGATGATCGTGCCGATGCCGAGGCCGCCGGCTCCGCCCGGCATGCCGCCGCGCGAGGCGCTGGCTTCGCGATCGTCCTCGACATTGTCGCTGGGACGAAAATCATCGGTGCGCATCTGTTCACTCTCCCTTCGCAGATCCGGCGGCGCGCCATCTTGATGGGATCATTTTTCGACTCAAAAAGTTACCAGCCGTCGCCGATAATTAACCAAGTGTTTCCGGCATTTATTGCCTAGCACAGACGCGCCGCGATTAAGTCGATCTTTACCTTGGGCGCGCATCATCCGGTTCGTCGGTTGTAGGTCCCGCGTCGCCGACCGCATCGCCTGAGTCAGAGTTCTGAGTCATGGTTGTGTCGCGTCGCGGGGCGTCCGCAAGGGCGCCCCGCGTGAGTCTTGAGTCCGCTCCGTCGGCGCGCATCCTCATCGGCGATTGCGTTGCCGAGATGGCAAAGCTCCCGGCCGCTTCCGTCGATCTCGTCTTCGCCGACCCGCCGTATAATTTGCAGCTGCAAGGCGACCTCAAACGTCCCGACGATTCGCGCGTCGATGCCGTGGACGACGACTGGGACAAATTTGCGAGCTTCTCTGCCTACGACGATTTCACCCGCGCCTGGCTGCTCGCCTGCCGTCGGGCCATGAAGCCGAACGGCACGCTTTGGGTCATCGGCTCCTACCACAACATTTTCCGCGTCGGCGCGCTGATGCAGGACCTCGGCTTTTGGATTCTCAACGATATCGTCTGGCGTAAATCCAACCCGATGCCGAATTTTCGCGGCCGCCGCTTCACCAATGCGCACGAGACCTTGATCTGGGCGGCGCGCGACGCCGGGAAGCGAAATTATACGTTCAACTACGAGGCGCTCAAAGCCGGCAACGACGATATCCAGATGCGCTCCGATTGGCTGATCCCGCTTTGCACCGGCGAGGAACGGCTCAAGGGCGGCGACGGCAAGAAGCTGCATCCGACGCAAAAGCCGGAGGCGCTGCTGGCCCGCGTCATTCTCGCCGCCTCGCGGCCCGACGACCTCGTGCTCGACCCGTTCTGCGGCACCGGCACCACCGGCGCGGTCGCCCGCCGGCTGCGCCGGCGCTTCATCGGCATCGAGCGCCAGGCCGAGTACGCCGCCGCCGCCGAAGCGCGCATCGCCGCCTCCGAGCCTTTGCCCGCACCGGCGCTGGCCACCTTCATGACCGCCCGCGAGGCGCCGCGGGTGCCGTTCGCGGCGCTGATCGAGCGCGGCCTCTTGGCGCCCGGCATCAAGCTCGTCGACTCCAAACGGCGGCATCGCGCGCTCGTTCGCGCGGACGGCGCGCTCGCGCTCGGCGAAGCGGTCGGCTCGATCCATAGGATCGGCGCTTTGGCGCAAGGCCTCGAAGCCTGCAACGGCTGGACCTTCTGGCATGTCGAGACGCCGCACGGCCTGACCGTCATCGACGCGCTGCGCGCGCAAGTGCGGGCGGAGATGGAGGCGGGCTAACCCGCCATCCGACCATTATCCCCAAGCGCATGCGCCACGACCTTGCGCATGACGCTGGGCAGAGCCTCACCGGCTAGCCCTGACAGTGCGACCCAGTGCATGCCCGCCGGCGCCGGCGCACCGGCCGGAAGCTCGGCAAGATAGACGGTCAGTTCCAGCGGGAAGTGCGTAAAGACGTGCCGGACCACGCCCGGGATGCGACGCCAAGCAATACGCCGCTTCGGCTGCGGTGAAGAAAAACGCGGCGCAGCGGCGAGCGCAGAACTTTCAGCAAAATTCGCCTCCCACCGCGTGCTCGGCACTTCGGTCATGCCGCCGAGAAGACCTTTTGCCGGCCGCGTCCGCACCAGCAAGAAGCCGTCCGCCCGGCGCACCACAAAAGCCGCACCGCGGCGCAGCGCGCCTTCGCGTTTCGGTATCCGGCGCGGAAAGGTCTCGGCATCGCCCCGCTGGTGCGCCGTGCAGCTTTCGTTCCACGGACAGAGCGCGCAAGCCGGCTTCTTCGGCGTGCAGATGGTGGCGCCGAGATCCATCATCGCCTGGGCGAAATCGCCGGCGCGCCGCTGCGGAGTGAGCTCGCGCGCAAGCCGGCGCAGCTCGGGCTTTACGCCGGGAAGAGGTTCGGCGACGGCAAAGAGCCTCGCGACCACGCGTTCGATGTTGCCGTCGACCGGGCTCGCCGGCGCATCGAACGCGATCGCGGCAACGGCGGCCGCGGTATAGGCGCCGATGCCCGGAAGCGCGCGCAATGCCGCTTCATTGGCCGGAAACTCGCCGCTGTGGCGTTCGACGACGGCGCGGGCGCAGGCATGCAGATTGCGGGCACGGGCATAATAGCCAAGCCCCGCCCAGGTTTTCAGCACCTCCTCGAGCGGCGCCGCCGCCAGCACGCGCACGTCGCTCCAGCGAGCGAGAAAGCGGGCGTAATACGGCGCGACGGCCTTGACCGTTGTCTGTTGCAACATGACTTCGGAGAGCCAGACGCGGTAAGGGTCGGCGCGTTTGCCTGGTGCCGCGCGCCACGGCAGCGCCCGGCGATGCCGGTCATACCAGGCGAGCAAGGCGGTGGGTTGCGGGAATGAAATGGCCGCCGCGGCCTTCGTGGGCTGTCGCGCCGCTCGCTTCACTGCTACCGTCGCTGCCGGATTGGGGGCCGGATTCATGGTCGAGGGATGACAGAGCGCTCCATGATGAACAAGCCCCACCGCTCTTTCGCCAAACCCCTGCGCGACCTCCTGAGCAAGGTTGTCGGCGAGACCTTTAAACGGCGGGGTTTTGCCTCGGCCGAACTAGTGACGCGCTGGACCGAGATCGTCGGCGTCGAGATCGCCGCGCACAGCGAACCGATCAAAATCCAGTGGACCCGCCCGGCTTCCTCCTCCCGTCCCGCCCCCGCAAGCGGGGGCGAGTCAGGGTGGGGGCAGGACCCCGGCACGCTCATTCTGCGCGTCGAGGGCCCGGCGGCGGTCGAGATTCAGCACCTCGCCAACGTCATCTGCGAGCGCGTCAACCGCTTCCTCGGTTGGCGCGCCGTCGAGCGCATTGCGCTCCGTCAGGCGCCGCTGCGCAGCGCCTTGCGCCAGCCGGTTCCGGCGGCCGACCCGGCCGCGGCCGCGCGCATCGCCGCGAGCCTGCCGGAGATCGCCGACGACGAGTTGCGACAAGCGCTGGCCCGGCTTGGGGCGGCCGTCAGACGTTAACTGACGCTGTCGGAACCGCCATCAAGCGACCGTAACCATCGCGGCAATCCGGGGTCTTGGCGGGACGACGCGCCGGTGCCACATTCGTGCCGCAGGATTTCCTCTTCGAACCAGGAGCTGACCTTGACGCTGTCCCGTCGCCAATTTTTCACAACTACCGCGATCGTTGCCCTCGCCGGCGCCGGTAGCGCGGGTGTCTTTTTCTCCGGCCTCGTAGAGCCGGCCAAAGCGGATGCGCCCGAGCCCGACCAGACGGAACTGGCCAAGGCCGGCCCGGAAGGAGATATCGTCCTCGGCTCCGACAAGGCGCCGGTGACCATCATCGAATATGCTTCGATGACCTGCCCGCATTGCGCGCATTTCTCGACTGAAACGTTCCCGGAGCTGCAGAAGCGTTACATCGACACCGGCAAGGTGCGCTACATCTTCCGCGAATTCCCGCTCGATGCGCTCTCCGCCGCCGGTTTCATGCTGGCGCGCTGCGCCGGCAAGGACAAGTTCATGCCGGTCGTGGAGACCTTGTTCGCCAAGCAGCCCGATTGGATGGTGCAAAAGCCGATCGAGCCGCTCAAGGCGATCGCCAAGCAGTTCGGATTTACCGAACAATCGTTCGACCAATGCCTGGCGAATCAGCATGTACTCGACGGCATCCAGGAAGTGCGCGACCGCGCCGCCGAGAAGCTCGGGGTCAATTCCACGCCGACCTTCTTCGTCAACGGCCAAAAGCTTACCGGCGACCAGTCGATCGACGCGCTGGCCAAGGTCATCGACCCCTATCTCAAGGAAGGATAAGGGTTTTTCGCCCTCGCCCAGGCCCCCGGGACGGCCGCGGCGCGCCCGCGGGCCGGCGCGAGCCAACGCAAAAATCTGGATAACGCGGCGGCGCTGTTGCGCTTGCGAGCACGAAGATTCATTCTCCGCGCCGATGCGGCAATCTTCGACGCGCCAAACAACGGCGTGAGCCTTTAACGATTCCCTGCACCGCCGCCGCAAGGAAGATGGAAGTAAAACGCGAATGAAGCTCACGCGGCTGCGCCTGATCGGCTTCAAGTCCTTCGTCGAACCCACCGACTTTGAGATCGAGCCCGGACTGACCGGTGTGGTCGGCCCGAACGGCTGCGGCAAATCGAATCTCGTCGAGGCCGTGCGCTGGGTGATGGGCGAAGCCTCCTACAAGGCCATGCGCGCCTCGGAGATGGACGACGTGATCTTCTCCGGCAACACCGACCGTCCGGCGCGCAATCACGCCGAAGTCGGCGTCATGATCGACAACAGCGACCGCACCGCGCCGGCGGCGTTCAACGATGCCGACACGCTCGAAGTTTCGCGCCGCATCATGCGCGAGCAGGGCTCGGTCTTCCGCGTCAATGGCCGCGAGGTGCGCGCGCGCGACGTCACCGTGCTGTTTGCCGACGCCTCGACCGGCTCGCGGTCGCCGGCGCTGGTGCATCAGGGCCGCATCGGCGAGATCATCCAGGCGCGGCCCGACCAGCGCCGCCGCGTCCTCGAAGAGGCTGCCGGCATTTCCGGACTGCATGCGCGCCGTCACGAGGCGGAGCTGCGGCTCAACGCCGCCGAGCACAATCTGACGCGGGTCGAAGACGTCATCGGCCAGCTTGCCGCCCAGGTCGCCTCGCTCAAGACCCAGGCGCGGCAGGCGGTGCGCTACCGCAACATTTCCGGCCAAGTGCGCCGGACCGAAGCGCTGCTGTTCCACTTGCGCTGGATCGGCGCCGGCGCCGAGCTCGGCGACGCGGAGCGAACCAAAGACGAGGCCGTCCGCATCGTCGCCGCCCGCACCGGCGAGCACGCGCAAGCGTCCACGCGCCAGGCCGAGGTCGCCGCGGGCCTGCCGGCGCTGCGCGAGGCGGAGGCCAAGGCCGCTGCGGCGCTGCAACGCCTGCTCACGGCGCGCGAGGCGCTTGAGCGCGAGGAGGCCCGCGCCAAGGAAAGGATCGGCGAGCTCGACCGCCGGCTCGAGCAATTCGCCGCCGACTTGGCGCGCGAGCATACGCTCGCGGCCGACGCCCAGGCGGCGCTCGACCGGCTCGCCGCCGAGGAGCAAACGCTCAGGGCCGACGCGCACGCCAACGCCGCCCGGTTGACCGGCGTCAACGACCGCGTCGCCGCCGCAGACGCAGCGCTGGCCGCGGCGGAAAAGTCCTTTGCCGAGCTCACCGGCGCGCTCGCCGATCTGACGGCCCGCCGCAATCAGCTGCAGTCAGCGTTGCGCGATCACGAGCAGCGCGCGGCGCGACTCGAAGCCGAGCTCGCCAATATCGAAGCCGGCCTTGCCGCAACCGACAGCGGCCAACCCGACCTGTCGGCCCTGGGTAAGGACCTTGCGAATGCGCAGGCGGCGCTCGCCGAAGCCGAGAGCGCCGCGCGTGCGGCGGAAGTCGCACACACGCGGGCGCGCGAGGACATCGACGCCGCGCGTGCTCCGCTCACCGCTGCCGAGCGCCGCGTGCAACGGCTGGAAACCGAAGCCAAGACCATCGGCAAGCTGTTGTCGGTCGAGAACAAGAATCTTTGGCCGCCGGTGATGGATGCGCTCACCGTCGCCAAGGGCTACGAGAAGGCGCTGGGCGCCGCGCTCGGCGACGATCTCGACGCGCCGGTGGATCAGTCCGCGCCGATGCGCTGGGCCGGCGCGGCGCTCGATCCGTCCGATCCCGGCTTGCCGAGCGGCGCCGTGCCGCTGGCTCGCTTCGTCACGGGGCCGCCGGAACTTGCGCGCCGCCTGGCCCAGATCGGCGTTGTCGAACGCGGCGACGGACCGCGCCTTGCGGCGCTGCTCAAGCCCGGCCAGCGGCTGGTATCGCTCGAGGGCGATTTCTGGCGCTGGGACGGCTTCGCGACTGCCGCCCATGCGCCCACCGGAGCTGCGCGCCGGCTCGCCGAGCGGGGCCGGCTCCAGGCCATCGAGGCCGAGCTTGAGACCGGGCGGAGCGAGGTAGAGGCCACGCAGCGGGTCGTCGCAGCGGCCGAAGCCGCGCTCACCGCCGCCGTGACCGCCGAAATCGAGGCGCGGGCGCGCTGGCGCGAGGCCCAGCACTCGACCGATGCCGCACGCGAGGCGCATGCCGCCGCCGAGCGCGAGATCAGCCGCAACGCGGCGCGCATCTCGGCGCTCAAGGAGGCGAGGCAACGCACCAGCGCCGGTCGCGACGAGGCGATGGCGGCCCGCCATGACACCGAGCAGACTCTCGCCGCCCTGCCCGCCGCCGCCGATCTGGAAACGAAGCTCGCGACGATCAACGACGTGATCGCACGCGACCGCGGCGCGCTCGCCGAGGTGCGGGTCGAAGCCCAGGCGATCGCGCGCGAAGCCGAGCTCGCCGACCGCCGGCTGCAGGCGATCGCCGCCGAGTCCCGGGCCTGGCAGGAACGCAAGAATAGCGCCGCGGCTCAGATCGCCACCATCGGCCAGCGCGCCGAAGAGGCGCGCAGCGAGCGGGCCGAACTCAGTCACGCGCCGGAGAAATTCGCCGGCCAGCGCCACGCGCTGATCGGCGAGATCGAGACGGCGACCGCCGCGCGCCGCGCCGCCGCCGACCGGCTGGCGGAGGCCGAGAGCGAACTTGCCGCCGCCGACCGGGCGGCGCGCATCGCGCTGGAAACGGTCGGCGAGGCCCGCACCGAGGCCGCACGCGCCGAGGAACGCCGCGACGGCGCCAAGCGCCGGCTCGCCGACCTCGAGCATGAAATCCGCGAGCTTCTCGATGTCGAACCGGCGGCAGCGGCGGAGCTCGCCGAGATCAAGCCCGGCGCCGAGCTGCCGGAAATCGGCGAAGTCGAAGGCAAACTCGAGAGCATCCGGCGCGAGCGCGAACGCCTCGGCTCCGTCAATCTGCTCGCCGAACAGGAGCTCCGCGAGGTCGAGGAGCAGCACGGCAAGCTTTCCGCCGAGCGCGACGATCTGGTCGAGGCCATCAGGCGGCTGCGGCAGGGCATCCACAGCCTCAATAGCGAGGCGCGCGAGCGCCTGCTGGCGTCGTTCGTCACCGTCAACGCCAACTTCCAGAAGCTGTTTGTCGAATTGTTTGGCGGCGGCAGCGCCGAGCTGCAGCTGATCGAGAGCGAAGACCCGCTCGAAGCCGGGCTGGAGATCATGGCGAAGCCGCCGGGCAAGAAACCGGTGACGCTGTCGCTTCTCTCCGGCGGCGAGCAGGCGCTGACGGCACTGGCGCTGATCTTCGCCGTGTTCCTCACCAATCCGGCGCCGATCTGCGTGCTCGACGAGGTCGATGCGCCGCTCGACGATTACAACGTCGAGCGCTTCTGCGACCTGCTCGACGAGATGACGCGCTCGACCGATACCCGCTTTGTCATCATCACGCACAACCCGATCACCATGGCGCGCATGAACCGCCTCTACGGCGTCACCATGGCCGAACGCGGCGTCTCGCAGCTTGTCTCGGTGGATTTGGAAGGCGCCGTGAAGCTGCGCGAGGCGAGCTGAGACCGGCCGCTTGCGCCGGACCCGCGTCGGTCACGACAACAATCTTCCTCGGTCGCGCTCTTGCCCGCCACACGCGATTGTCGCCGCGAGCTGGCCTTAACGGCGCCGAGTAGCTCTCCTATCTAAAGAGGCAGAGCGGGGATCGGCCGGCCGTTCAAGGCCGGGCCCGCTCGCCGCTGTCTTATCTCGGGGCTATAGTGCGGCCGCAAAAGCCATTTCGCGTCAGCCACGCCGAAGGATTCCACCGATGAGCACCTCGACACTGATCGTCCTTGCCGTGATCGTTGTGGTGATCTTGTGGGTTATCACCATCTACAACGGCCTTGTCGCCATGCGGCAGCGGGTCAACGCGGCTTTTGCCGACGTCGACGTGCAACTGCGGCAGCGGCATGATCTCGTTCCCAACCTGGTCGAGACCGTGAAGGGCTATGCCGCGCATGAGCGCGGCACGCTCGACGAAGTGGTCAAGGCGCGCAATGCGGCGGTTGCCGCCCAGGGCCCGGCGCAGCAGGCGGCGGCTGAGAACATGCTCTCCGGCGCGCTGCGTCAGCTCTTCGCGCTCGCCGAGTCGTATCCCGACCTCAAAGCCAACGCCAGTTTCCAGCAACTGCAGGCGGAGTTGACCGACATCGAGAACAAGATCGCCGCGGCGCGGCGCTTCTTCAACAATGCGGTGCAGGAATACAACACCGGTATTCAGCGATTCCCCGCCGCCCTGTTCGCCACCTCGCTCGGCTTTGCGCCGAAGGAATTCTTCGATCTCGGCGACGAGCGCAAGACCGTCGGCGAGGCGCCGCAGGTCAAGTTCTAGAGCGACTGCGCGATGGCCGCATACGGTCTCTATAGCCACATCCAGTCGAACCGCCGCCGCTCGCTGGCGCTGCTCGTCGGCCTGTTTCTTCTCGTCTACGTGCTGGTCTATGCCGGCGCGCTGACCGCCGAGGCGCTGTCGGTCGATGCCGATCTCAATACGCTGATGCAGCTCGCCTGGAACGATCTGGTCAGCGCGGCGCCAATCGCGACACTGGCTACGGCGCTCTGGGTGGTCGTCGCCTATTTTTTCCACCAGAGCATGATCGACGCCCTGACCGGCGGGCGCGAGGTGACGCGCGCCGAACAGCCGCGGCTCTACAATCTTCTGGAAAATCTTTGCATCTCGCGCGGCATCACCATGCCCAAGCTCAAGGTGATGGAGAGCGCCGCGCTCAATGCGTTTGCGACCGGGATGAACGAAAAACAATATTCGATCACCATCACATCGGGCCTGCTCGACCGGCTCGACGATGCCGAGGTCGAGTCGGTGCTCGGCCATGAGCTGACGCACATCCGCAACGGCGACGTCCGCATGATGGTCATCGCCGTCATCATTGCCGGCGTCATTTCCTTCGTGGCGGAGCTGGTGTTTCGGCTCTGGTTCTACAACGGCTTTTCGTTTCGCGGCTCACGCTCCGACCGGCGCGGCGGCGGCGCCGGCATCGCCATCCTGATCGCCGTCGCGCTGTTGGTGCTGGCCTACGTGCTGTCGTTCATCATTCGCCTGGCGTTGTCGCGCTCGCGCGAATTCCTCGCCGACGCCGGCTCGGTGGAGCTGACCAAAAATCCCGATGCCATGATCTCGGCGCTGCGCAAGATCGAGGGCCGCGGCGAATTGCCGGGCGCGACCTCCGCGGTCATGGAAATGTGCGTCGATAACCCGCGCGAAGGTTTCGGCGAACTGTTCGACAGCCATCCCACGGTCGACAGCCGGGTCGCGGCGCTGATCAAGTTTACCGGCGGCCACGATCCCGGCCCGATCGCATTGCCGGCGCCGGCAGACATCGCCGGCGAGGAAACCACCGAGGAGCCCGCGGCCGCCGGCCCGTGGGGTTCGTCAACGGAGAACAGCCCGCTGCCGCCGTCGCAGTCGCCCATCGACACGCCATCGGGTCCCGAGCCTTCCGCGGGACCATGGGGCCCGCATCGCGGCGGCTAGCCACTCACGCCTTGGCGCTCGGGCGGGCGGAGACCTGCGCATGCCAGCGGCGTAGATGCCGGCATTCCTCGGGAACCGACAGTTTGACCCAGCGCGCAAAATCGACCGCCACCAGCGTCGTGATATCGGCAATACTGTAGCGCGGGCCGGCGACGAATTCGCTTTGCGCGAGGCGGGCGTCCATCTGCTCGAAGAAGCGCGCGATCCGCGCCCGCCCGCGCTCGGCGAGCGCCGGGATCTGCGCGTAGTCGTCGGGTCCCGGCAGCGCCCGGTTCTTCAGCCCGGGCGTCGAATTGCGCAGCGCTTCCATGCCCGCATAAAAGCCGTTGCGCTCGGCGGTGCGCTGCCAAGTGGCGACCAGCGCCTTCTCCTCGGCGCTCTCGCCCATCAGCGGCGGCTGCGGATGCATCGCCTCGAAATAGACGCAGATACCGATCGCGTCGGTGATGCGGGTGCCGTTGTCGAGCTCGAGCACCGGCACCGTGGCCTCCGGATTGATGGCGCGGAACGCGGGGCTGAACTGCTCGTTATTACGCAGGTCGACCTGCACGGTCGGCACGCTGATGCCCTTCTCGGCGAGAAAAACGCGGACCCGGCGCGGGCTCGGGGCGGTGGCGCAATCATAGAACTTCATCTCACAATTCCTAGTGTCCAGGCTTCAACGATACCTTTCACACATCGGGCGAATTCCAATTACACCCCATTGCCAGCGCACCGGCGCGAGCCGCGCCAGCGGAATATTTTCATGATCGGAAAAATTTTCTGGATCGGCTTCGAGCGGTAGCACGTTGTCCTCGATGAAGGCGCGCGTGCGCGCCCGCAGGTTTTCGATCCCGGGCGAAAGGGTGAAGTCCATGCCAGACTGCTTATCCAGCCGAACCGGATCGGCACAATAGGCCGTTTCGGGATCGGCGGTCATGAATTGCCGCATCGCTGTCGGCTTGCAAGACGCTAGATCGCGTGCATTGGTCGATGAAATTTCCCAAGTCAACTTCCAAGGCCCTAGCAAACCCATGGTAGCGCTAGGCAATGTATTCAACTATAGTGCCTGACCGGTGTTTAAAGGCACACCGCAAGGCTTCTCATGGTCAAGACCTCACATGGGCAAGACTTCTCGCGCGCTCTGCCGACAGTCATATGGCCTTCTCATTCATCGGCCGATGATCGTTCGACCCGCGGGCGCCAGGACCGGAGATGAGTAGAGGCTAGGGCAGCTCGAGCGACAGCCATGGGGTTCCCGACCGATCGCTGGTTCAGTTTTCGACCGATCGATAAGATGATCGACGCCGGCTTGAGCGTCGACGCGGCCTACACGCTGGTGCGCGAATTCGCCAACACATCGGCGGGCAGACGGCGGTCGATACTGCAAAGAGCCGTGAGGTCAGCGGCGACAATCTCAGACCTAGTCATCAAGACCGGAAATAAGCAGTCGATCACGCTCAAGCCGGATGCCGTCGCGGCCTTCTGCCAAATTATCAGCTACTACGACGATCCCAGCGTCCGCCGCCTGCTTGCCATGCTTTTGGGCAAGCAAGAATGGCGCGATGGAATCCCCGTGCTCGGCTATCTGTTGTCCGACGAGGATGAGACGGTCCAGAACTGCGCGGCATCGAGCCTGGACAAACTCGACCACTCGCTGCTCCGCGTGCTCAAGCTGCCTGGAAACCTCGCCAAGCTGGCGCCACCCGAAGAGCCGTCGATATTCAAGGTCGATGTGGACGCGGACGAACTGAACGTCGTGGTCCGCGGGACTGCCGGTGACGTCCATATTGCGGCAGATCGCGCGTTCGATACTACTGGACCGGCCAGCGAAGAATCAGTCCAAGGACCGCTGCCGGAAGAACCTCCCGCGGCAACGATCCAGCGTTTCACCCAGGTGGACTATGCGGCCAATGCCGAAAAGCCGCGCTGCGGCGAGATTGCTCTGACCTTGAAGGTGAAGCCGGAGGGCGCCCCCGGCAAAGCTGTCGATATTCGGGTCCGCAAAGGCAAGGAGGCCGCCTCACTTGTGGTCCATGCAAGCTCGCCCGAATTCAAGGTGACGCCGGAAACCCAGCGGATCGCAGTTCCGCGCAATAAAGACGGCGAGACGGCGCGCTTCGCCGTGGAAGCGACCGGCGGGGCGGCCGGCAGTGTCATGCTGACCATTTTCGATGAAACCCGCTTTGTCGGCAGCGTCCGCGTCAATATGGAGGCAGTCGTAGAGAATAAGGCGCTGGTTTTGCGGATGCTGCAGGTCGAGGTGTTTCGCGACGCCGGAGCGAGCGTCGACGGTCCGGGATTCGGCATCACGATCCAGGTGTCGCTTGCGGAAGGCGCGAACGGGCACATCAACTTTCATACGCCGGGTCAGGATGAAACTGGCAAGTCCACCCTTTCCCCGCTCGGATCGTCGCCGCAAAGCCTGCAGACCGTCGGATTACAGAACGCCCTGTCGGCATTCCGTAAGCAAGTCCAAGATATCTCCGACAACCTTTTGACACTGCAATCGATCGGTGCGTCAAGCCGCGACGACGCGTTCAAGGCACTCGGCATCAAGTTCGATGGGCTTGGCACGATGATCTACACAAGCCTGGTTTCCGTCGGAGTGAGGGCGATACTGGACAACCGCGCTTCCGAGACGGTGGTGCACTGGGTGATCAAGGACGACGTGCTGGACGCCATCCCCTGGGAATTCGCGTTCCAGAAACTCGATGCGTTGCGGGTCAGCGAACCGCCCCTGCTGGTTCGTGTTCCAGTCTGGTCGGAGCAGAATGGCCAGAATTCGTCAGCGGGAAGCCAGAGTGGCGCGCAACCGGGAAAGGTCGCCTATGTGCTCGGTGACGGAGTCGTGACGTTGCAGGATGGCCAAACATGGAGCGCAAAGCAGTTCAATAACCTGATGAAGGTCGTCAGCGGAGCCAACACCAAAAAGTTCGAGTTAAAGCCCAATTTTTCCGAGACGGGCTTCGCGCCAGTTTCGATTACCACGGCGTGTACGTTCATCGGCGATGCCAGCATCGTCCATATGCTCTGCCACGGGGTGAGCAGCGAAAACGATCTGTATCTCCAATTGACGCCGACAATACTCGGGCAGGTCCGGCCCAGCGACGTCTATGCGTGGCGGTTTCCCGGCCAGCCGTTGGTTTTCGTCAACGCCTGTTCGTCGAGCGCCGCGGGCGTCAGTCCCGCCGGATTCACGACGTTCGGCAAGAGCTTTTTGCATGCGGGTGCTTCGGTCTACATCGGCACGCTGGCGCCGGTGGTGACCGAAACGGCGATAAAATTCGCAACCGAGTTCTTCAATGCTTTGCTTGGCGACGGATTGAGCGTCGCGGACGCCATGAACCGCGTGCGCAAATCGATGACGGAATCTGCAGACCCGAATTGGCGGCTCTATTCCATCTACGGCGATCTGCAGGCCGGCCAATTCGCAATCCACTAGGAGGAACGGCAAATGGACAACATCAAAAGCTGGATCGTCGTCATACTGACGGCCATCTTCGTCGCCTGCTATGTCGCGGCGCTGTTCGGCTGGCAGGCCACGCCAAACGACAAGATCGTCACTACGCTGGCGCCGATCGTAGCAGTCATTATCGGCTACTTTTTCGGGCGCATGCCGTCCGAGAAGATCGAGAACTCGCTCACACAGCAAGCGAACCAGAGGGGCGTGGAAGCCCAACACGCCCGAGAGGCACAAAGCGCGGCCGAGTTGCGCGGGACTGCGCTCCAACAAAAGGTAAATGATGCGGTGCACGCGTTGAGCGGCAGCGCGCCGCATGCCCCCGTTGGCGATCTTGCAATAACCCTTAGCGGTGCGGGCCCCGGCGCACCTGACGCCGCTGACGTCCGCAGAGCGACCGTGTCGGCACTGAAAATTCTGCAATCTTGACCGAGCGCCGGCGGCACAGGATTTCCGCGGCGGCGCGCGCCCTGATCCTGCTCGGATCGGAACCGCCGCCCGACGCCGACTCAGTCATGGCGAAAGCGGATTTCACCTTGCCCTCGACGACCGGCCGCAGCCACCATTCCTCTTGCGCCGCCATGCCGGGGCGCGCCAGCAGGTTCATATTGCCGTCGTCTGGCGGCGAGCAGTTCATCGCGAGCGCCCCGAAGATCGAACGCGCCGCCTCCTCGTACATCCTCACCCAGGCGGCGATTGGCGGCGCCATGCCGCCAAATTCCTTGGGCGATTGCGGCGCCCACAGCCCAATTTTTTTGCCTCCTCCTGCACCCGCGCGAGTTGCGCCAGCGGAATATTTTCGTGATCGGAAAAATTTTCTGGATCGCCTTCGAGCGGTAGCACGTTCTCCTCGATGAAGGCGCGTGCGCATACGAAGTTCTTCGATGTCTGGCGGAAGCGTGAAGTCCATGCCGGCCTCTTGTTGCGGTGTAAATCGTGACGACCTATTGTTTAGTTTATCGCGCGATCGCGACAAATACAGTGCCCCCGTATCCACATTCGCCGCGAGGCAAAGCATGGCCAATTTCACTCCGATCTCCGCGGCGATCGGCGGCGCGCTGATCGGGCTTTCCGCCTTATTGCTGATGCGTCTCAACGGCCGCATCGCCGGCATAACCGGCATTTTTGCCGGCTTGATCGAACCGCAAAGCACGGAGTGGGGCTGGCGCGCGACCTTCATCGTCGGCCTCGTCGCGGCGCCGCTTTCCGCCGCGCTGATCGGCTACACGCTGCCCATTCCGCAAATGCCGCCGAGCGTCGCCATCATTGCCGTCGCCGGCCTCCTGGTCGGCTTCGGCACCAGGCTCAGCAACGGCTGCACGTCGGGCCACGGCATCTGCGGCATCGCGCGGTTGTCGCCGCGCTCGATCGTCGCGACCGGCGTCTTCGTGGTGGCGGCGATGATCGTGGTCGCGCTGACGCGACACGTCGTCGGAGGTTGAGCCATGCGGGCGCTGGCCAGCCTGGTCTGCGGCTTCATCTTCGGCTGGGGCCTGTTCATCTCCGGCATGATCCGGCCGGAAAAGGTTTTGGGCTTCCTCGATGTCTTGGCCATTCCGAGCGGGAATTGGGACCCGAGCCTTGCCGTGGTGATGGCGGTCGCGCTTGCGGTGACCGGCCTCGGCTACGCGCTCGCGCGGCGGCGCCCACCGCTTTTCGCATCACAAAACCAATGGCCGACGCAGACGGCGATCGATCGCCCGCTGCTTGCCGGCTCGGCGCTGTTCGGCATCGGCTGGGGCTTGGTTGGACTGTGTCCGGGACCGGCGATCGAAAACCTGGCGACGCTGTCGCCGCCCGTGGTGGTCTTTGTCGTCGCCATGGCGGCCGGCATGGTCGCGTATCACGTCTGGGAGACACGCGGCGCGGCATCGGCCGAGCGCGCTCTGGCGGCCGCGACCGCCGCGGACGGCTAGCGCGCTGAACAAGGCCAGACTGCCGCGGCGCGACGGCCATTCGATCGAAACCAGAATAGCGGGCGGGGCTGTAGTCCCGCCCTGGTCAGACCCGCAGCGCCACCAGCTGGCCGCCGTCGGCAACGATCGTTGCGCCGGTCATGAAGCGCCCGGCGTCGGAAACAAGCAGCAGCAGCGGTCCGTCGAGATCACGCTCCTCGCCAAAGCGGCCCATGGGAATCTGTTTTTTCATCGGCGCGCCGCGTTCGCTCGACAGATAATCGCGATTGATATCGGTGACGATCCAGCCCGGCGCGATGGCATTGACGCGGATACCCTTGAAGGCGAGCTCGAGCGCCAGCGCCTTGGTGAGCTGGATGACGCCGGCCTTGGCCGTGGCGTAGGCGATGACGCCCTTGTCGACATTGAAGCCGAGCACCGAGGCGATGTTGACGATGGCGCCGCCTTGGCCGGCGGCGAGCATGCGGCGGGCCGCCTCCTGCGCCCAAAAGAACACCGCGTCGAGATTGGTCGAGATCACGCGCCGCCAATCCTCCTCGGCAAGCTCGATGGCGCGCCCGGAATGCACCACGCCGGCATTGTTGACCAGGATCGTCACGGTGCCGAAGGCTTTTTCCGCGGCATCGAACGCCGCCCGCATCGCCTTGGGATCGCGAACGTCGGCCGCGACTGCGACCGCGCGGCCGCCCGATTTCTCGATCCGCGTTTTCACGGCCTGGAGGCGGTCGGCCCGCCGCGCCACCAGCGCCACCGCCGCGCCGTTATCCGCCAGAACCTCGGCGAAGCGCACGCCCAATCCGCTCGAAGCGCCGGTCACCAGCGCCACCTTGCCGGTGAGGTCGAAGATTTGTGCCGCGGTCATGATGTCTCCCTTGCCAACCGTTTCTCGATCCCTGATCCTCGGATGAATATCCCGATTGGTTCAGTTCCCACAACGGCCGCCGCATTTGATCGGCGCAAAGACCGCCTCTATATTCATGCTCTTGGAGCATCCATGTCGAAGCCGTTAGTCGTTTCCATTCCGCATCGCCTCGGCAAGCGCGAAGCACTTCGTCGCCTCAAAACTGGCCTTGGTAGCGTTGGGACGGACTTTAGCCATCTGTTCAGCGTCGAAGAGACAATCTGGACTAGTGACCGGGTTCAGTTTCGCCTAAGCGCGCTCGGGCAGCCCGCCAGCGGCAGCATCGCCGTCGCCGAGGAACACGTGCACCTGGAAGTGTTTTTGCCAGGGTTGTTGGCGATGCTCGCCGAATCACTACAGCCGCTGATTCGACGCGAATGCGCTTTGCTGCTGGAAAAGAAATGAGGAGATTGGTCGCAAGTAGTTTTCCTACCGCATGGACGGCCTCAACTTTATCGCGAGATGAAACGCGGAATTAACTTGCGGCAAGGAACATTCGGCCCGGCAGCTGGTTCTGTCCTGCGACTGCAGGCCGATAAGACCGAGGGGCGACCAATGCAAGGTTCATTCGCCGCCAGAATGTGGCTAGGCGTGGTCTTGTATGCCGCCATCGGCCTGTTCGGCGTCGTCGTCTTGACCCGTGGCGAACCGAGCACCGCGGCGCTGACCGAGGGTTACGGCACGGCCTACGGCACAGCCGCCCATGCCATAGTCCGGCGATAGCCACCGCTACTCGCGCCATCGGTCGAACAAACGTGCCACGTTCTTGTCGGCCAGCATCCCAAAAGTAATCTCGCAAGCGCCGACTTTCCGCCCTCCCCGCCGGCGCGAGGCGGTGATAGGCTGCCGCTCGCAATGGCGCGCAGCAAGCGTACCCTGGCTGGAACGCCACCATGACCCACGATCACGACGATGACAGCGCGCACGGCTCGGAGCTGTCCGAGATGCAGTTGCGCGTGCGGGCGCTGGAGACCGTGCTGGCGGAGAAGGGCTATATCGATCCGGCCGCGCTCGACGTGATGATCGAGGCCTACGAGACCAAGATCGGCCCGCACAACGGCGCCCGCGTCGTCGCCAAGGCCTGGGCCGATCCGGCATTCAAGCAGGCGCTGATCGCGGATGCGACCAGGGCGGTGCAGTCGCTCGGCTTGATCGATCGCGTCGGCGATCACCTGATTGCGGTGGAGAACACACTGAAGCTCCACAACATGATCGTGTGCACGCTGTGCTCCTGCTATCCCTGGCAAGTCCTCGGTCTGCCGCCGGTCTGGTACAAATCCGCGCCCTATCGGTCCCGTGCGGTCAACGATCCGCGCGGCGTGCTCGCCGATTTCGGTCTCACGCTGCCGGCGGATGCCCAAATCCGGGTGTGGGACTCGACCGCGGAGACGCGTTTCATCGTGCTGCCGATGCGGCCGGCCGGCACCGAAGGCTGGAGCGAGGAAAAACTCGCCGCGCTGGTGACCCGCGATTGCATGGTCGGCACCGGCTTGCCGCGAGCGCCGCAGGATATCGCGTGATGGACGGCATTCACGACATGGGCGGCATGCACGGCTTTGGCAAAGTCGAGCCCGAGAAGAACGAGGCGGTTTTCCATGCCGAATGGGAAGCGCGTTGCCTGGCACTCAACCGCGCCATGGCTGCAATCGGCGCCTGGAATATCGACGAGGGCCGCGCCGGCATCGAGGAGCTGCCGCCGGCCGTCTATCTTACAAGCTCCTATTACGGAAAATGGGCGCTGCGCCTGGAAAACCTGCTGGTCAAATTCGGCCTTGTCGGCGCCGACGAGATCGCGGCCGGTCATGCGTTGCGCGCCGGCAAGCCGCTCGCGGGCAAGCTCGGCGTTGCCGAAGTGCCGGTAACGCTGACGCGCGGCGCCTTCGCTCGGCCGGCGCAAGCGGCCGCCCGCTTCAAAGTCGGCGACCGCGTGCGCGCAAAAAATATCCATCCGCCGATGCATACGCGGCTGCCGCGCTACGCGCGCAGCCGTGTCGGCGTGATCGAGGCGATCCGCGGCTGCCACGTGTTCCCCGATTCATCCGCGCTCGGCGCGGGCGAGAATCCGCAATGGCTTTACACGGTGCTGTTCGAGGGCCGCGAATTATGGGGCGACAATACCGACCCGACACTGACGGCCTCGATCGAGGCTTTCGAGCCGTACCTGGAGGCGGCTTAATCATGAGCACCGAGGGCCCGGTGTTTCGCGAGCCATGGGAAGCCCAAGCCTTTGCGCTGGCGCGGTCGCTCCAAGAGCGCGGCGTATTTTCCTCGAAAGAGTGGGCGGCCACGCTCGGCGAGGAAATCAAGAAAGCGCAAGCCGCCGGCGATCCGGACACCGGCGAGACCTATTACCATCACTGGCTGGCCGCGCTTGAGCGCCTCGTCGCCGCCAAAGGCATTGCCGACGCGCACACTCTGGCCCGCACTGGCGAAGCTTGGCGCCGCGCCAGCGCCCGCACCCCGCACGGCGCGCCGATCGCGCTACGGCCGGGCGACTTCGGCGCGTAGCATCTCATCGATCAACGTCTTGAGCAGATCGGCGGCCGGCAGGGCGCGCGAACGGGCGACGCCTTGCCCGGCCCATAGCGAGATAAAATCGGCGACCCCTTGCTGGCCGGCGGCATTGCGCATCGGCCGGGTGAGATCGTTCTGCTGGCGGAACGGCAGGATCGTATCCTCTTTGCCCGCCACCATGGCGATGAACCTATTGGTTAGCCCACGCGCGGGCCGCCCAGAGAAAGCGCGGGTGATGACCGTGGTGTCGGTTTTGGCTTCGAGCAGCGCTTGCTTGTAAGCCGGCGCAGCGCCCGATTCCGGACACGACAAAAAGGCGGTGCCGAGCTGCACGGCAGCAGCGCCGAGCGCCATCGCTTTGGCAATATCGCGTCCATCCATGAGTCCGCCGCAAGCGATGACGGGAAGCGCGGTGCTGGCGCAGATTTCGCGCAGGAGCGTCGCCAGTGGGACCATCGACTCCTCGAACGGCGCTGCAAAGCTGCCGCGATGGGCGCCGGCCTCGGCGCCCTGGGCGGCGATCGCGTCGACACCCGCTTGCTGCAGTTGGCGCGCCTCCTGCGCCGTCGTCGCGGTACCGATCATGGCAATGCCGCGCTTCTTGAGCGCGGCGATCTGGGCCGGCGACGGCACGCCAAAGGTAAAGCTGAACACCGGCGGCCGCTCCTCCAGGACGGCTTCCAATTGCGCATCAAACGGATCGGCCGGCACCGCCGGCAATACCGGCGGCGGCAATCCGAGCCTGGCATGCGCTTCGCTCACGATCTCGAGCATCGGCCGCGGATCGATCTTGCGATCTGTTTGGTAGCCGCCGGCGAACAGATTGATGTTGAACGGACGCTGCGTGAGCTGCCGCATGCGACGGATGGTTGCGGCAATGTCGTCGGGTTTGGCATAGGCGCCTCCCCACGCGCCCAAGCCGCCGGTATTGGAAACGGCCGCAGCAAGTTCCGGCGTACCGCCAGCGCCGGCCATGGGCGCGAGCAGGATCGGATGCTCGATGCCGAGACGCAGCAAGAATGGATGCGCTCCCATCGCACGTGCTCCCTGTGTTTACGACTGAAAATAAGCGACACACTTCTCGGTACAAATGGACAATTGCCGGGTTGCACTAGTACCGACTATCGCTGATGAATGAGTCGTGATTCAAGGATGCATGAGCGGCATCCCCGAGGCGACGATTATCATTCTGACGGCGGAGGAACGTGCCGAGCTTGAGAGCTTGGCGCGC
>Ga0187891_1001007_pt1 | contig 25542 bp, 25 predicted proteins | sample June2016WEW_21_4_FD_132990 | JGI IMG/M metagenome (GOLD analysis project Ga0187891, IMG submission 132990) | Peatland microbial communities from SPRUCE experiment site at the Marcell Experimental Forest, Minnesota, USA - June2016WEW_21_40 | ecosystem: Environmental > Terrestrial > Soil >... | reverse complement strand
TTTGGGTGGGAGTATTGCGGGTCCGGACGGGTGGCCGAGCGGCTAATGGCAACAGACTGTAAATCTGTCGCTCCTTGCGAGCTACGGAGGTTCGAATCCTCCCCCGTCCACCAGAGTTTGCGGGGGCCGTTGGTAGAGCGTTCCATTCCGCTCCCGACGGGCCACGAGTTTCGCCGTTGTAGCTCAGTTGGTAGAGCGTCCGGCAAAAGAGTTCAGCCGTTGTAGCTCAGTTGGTAGAGCGCGTCCTTGGTAAGGACGAGGTCATCGGTTCAATCCCGATCAACGGCTCCAGATTTATAGTCGTTGATCGGTAGGGCGTCCGTAACGGAAGGTCATCGGTTCAATCCCGATCAACGGCTCCAGATTTATAGTCGTTGATCGGTAGAGTGTCCGTAACGGAAGGTCATCGGTTCAATCCCGATCAACGGCTCCAGATTTATAGTCGTTGATCGGTAGAGCGTCCGTAACGGAAGGTCATCGGTTCAATCCTGGTCAACGGCTCCAGCTTTACGTACAGTTGACTGCTCCGGAGTATTCCAAACGGGGCGGGCGGTGGGCTTCGGCATGTCCGGCCCGCGCGGGTGGACACAGAACTTAAAGGAGCAATCAAATGCCTCGCGAGATCATTACGTTCCAGTGCGCGGAGTGCAAGAATCGCAACTACACTTCGACCAAGAACAAGAAAACCAACACGGAACGGCTGGAACTAAGCAAGTTCTGCCCGCACTGCCGAAAGCACCAGCCGCACAAGGAAATCAAGTAGAATGGGAAGCGGGTGAGTGTGAGCCGGGCCCTCGCCGGGGGAAATGACCCAGGGGCGTAGGTTTAACGGCAGACCAGCGGTCTCCAAAACCGCGAGTGGGGGTTCGAATCCCTCCGCCCCTGCCAATCACCTGTTTTGAGAAGTTGCGAGTCAGGAGCAAGCGAGCGTTATGGCCGAAGAAAAGAAGAATTGGTTGCGGGCCACCAGGGACTACATCAACGAGCTGAAGCTCGAGATGCGGCGCGTCTCCTGGCCGAACCGGAAACAGGTGGAAGGCACCACGGGCGTGGTGATTTTCGCCGTCTTCGCCTTCGCCGCTTACTTCTGGGTGGTGGACTCCATACTCTCCCGGGGCGTCAAGGCAATTCTTTCGATCTTCACCAAGTAGGCGGATGATGGAAGCCGAAGAAAACGTGCACGGCGACGACAGGCAAGCGGCCGAAGCGGCAGACGAGCAGGCTGTGGCGCCCGAAGAGTCTCTAGCGGACGAAGTCGTTAACGGCGCCGCACCGGAGCCCGAGCCGGTCGAAGCCGCTGCCGGCGCCGCGCCGGAGGCTGAGCTTGCGGAAGTGGCCGCAGCGTCCGCCGAACCCGAGGAACCGGCCGCTGAAGCGCCTGCCGCGCCCGCCGCAACTCCGGCTTACGACGAGTCTTCGCCCAAGAAGTGGTTCATCATTCACACGTACTCGGGCTTCGAGAACAAAGTAAAAGAATCCCTGCAAACGCGATCGGAAGCTTTCGGTTTCGCCGATAAGATCGGCCAGATTCTGATTCCGACCGAGGAAGTGGTGGAGCTGCGCAACGGCAAGAAGGTCACCAGCCGCCGCCTGGTGTATCCCGGTTACGTGCTGGTGGAAATGGAAATGAACGACGAGTTGTGGCACGCGGTGAAGAACACGCCGCGGGTCACCGGGTTCGTAGGCGGCGGCAACTCGCCGGTGCCGCTGAGCGCGGACGAGGTCAACCAGATTCTGTACCGCCAGGCGTCTTCCGCGGAGCGGCCGCGCCCCAAGATGACGTTCGAAAAGAACGACTCGGTGCGCATCGTGGACGGTCCGTTCGCCAACTTTTCGGGGAAAGTGGACGAGATCAATACCGAGCGCGGCACACTGCGCGTGATGGTCACCATCTTCGGCCGGTCCACGCCCGTGGAACTCGAATTTCTGCAGGTCGAAAAGGCCTAATACCGCGCCAGCCGGCGACGGGCAGTTTTCCGGCGGCTGCGGCGAGAGGAATGTAAGAATGGCAAAAAAAGTTACCGCACAGGTGAAGCTGCAAATACCCGCCGGCAAGGCCACTCCGGCGCCCCCGGTGGGCACCGCGCTCGGGCCGCAAGGCGTCAACATCATGGACTTCTGCAAGTCGTTCAACGCCAAGACCTCGGGCAAGGATCAGGAAGGCCTCATCATCCCGGTGGTGATCACCATCTTCTCCTACCGCTCGTTCACCTTCATCACCAAGACGCCGCCCGTCCCGGTGCTGATCAAGCGCGCCGTGAACCTGGCCAAAGGCTCGGCCGAGCCGCACAAGACCAAGGTCGGCAAGATCAGCAAGAAGCAGGTGGAAGAGATCGCCAAGATCAAGATGCCGGACCTGAACTGCTTCGACCTGGAAGCCGCCATGCGCAGCGTGGCCGGCACCGCCCGCAGCATGGGTGTCGACGTGATATAGTCTTTCCTGCGATTCGTTTTCGTCTGCAGCACTGCGCGGCGTCTCTGGACGCCGCGTTTTTTTTGCGACCGCAGGCTTGCAGCAAAGGGCCACCCCGCCCAGTGCGGTTGTTCACGCGGGCAAGCTGACGCCGGCTGGTGGGCGATGGCGCCGTTCGATACAATCGGTCCTGTCAGATGATCTACGAGTTCGGTCCCTTCCGCTACGATGCGGGCCAGCGGCTATTGTTCCGCGGGGGCAAGCTGGTGCCCCTGGTGCCGAAAGCGGTGGACACGCTCCACGTTCTCCTGGAGCGGCGCGGGCAGGTGGTGGATAAGTCCGAGCTGATGAAGCTGGTTTGGCCGGAGACTACTGTCGAAGAGGTTGGGCTCGCTCGGAACATTTCGCTTCTGCGGAAGGTCCTCGACGACGAATCCGACCGGAACCCGTGCATTGAAACGATCCCGCGCCGTGGATACCGGTTCGCGGCACGGGTTTCGACGGCTAAGCCGGCGGATGCGCCGCAGCTCAAGAACCAACCATCCGGCTGGCGCCGGCGGTGGCTCATTCTGCCGGTGTGCGCCGCCGCTGCCGGTGTACTCGTCTATTACCAGTTCTATGTACCCTCGAGATATCTCCCGAGAAGCCACGGCGCCAGCCTGGCAGTGGTTCCGTTCCCGTGTCTTTGTCCGGGCATGGACGGAGACGGATTCTCACTGGGGTTGAACGACCTGCTTGTCTCCGACCTGTCCAAACTCAGCGGCGTGCAGGTTGTCTCGCCGAGTACGGTCCGGCGGCACCAGCGGGCAGGTGTTTCCATGGGACTGATGGGGCGCCTGTTGGGTTTGGATGCCCTGGTGGAAGGAACGGTCCAGAAACTGGACGAACGGCTCAGAATCGCGGTGCGCCTGGTTGACGTTCATACCGGTAGGGTGATTTGGGCAGAGAGCTACGATAAAGCCGCGAACGATCCCGCTGAAGCCCAGACATCTGCGGCGCGTGCGGCCACGGCGGAGATCGGCAGCCGCCTGGCGAGGGGCTCGGGTCACTGATTCCACAGAGCTTCAATATTCGCGAAGAGTTTTCGAATGAATTCCGAAGCTTTTTCCCCGTGAAATCAGCCGATCCTGAGATTGCGATGACGACACTTGCACAGCTCACATGGCAGGGTGCGGTAGCCGGACGTTGGGTCGCCCGGATCGGCGGGACGTTGATGGTCCTGTTCCTTCTCGCCTTTCTGGCCGGTGAAGGTTTTCCGCCTCTCGCGCAAATGACAACCCGGGAACAGTTTTATGCGCTGGGCTTCGGCAGCCTCTTCGTAGGGCTTGTCGTTGCCTGGTTCCGGGAAGGATGGGGCGGTCTGCTCTCCGTACTGGGATGGACATTCCTGGCGGTTGTCGCGAGAAGGCCGGCGTGGGATTTGCCGTTTTCGATTCCAGCCGCCATCGGCCTGCTCCATCTCGTGTGCTGGTGGCGTCTCCGGGGCCCAGCCCCGTGGTTGGAACCCAGAAGCGCGGCGGCCGTGACTCGCTTCAGGTTGCTTTATGTGGTGCTGTGGGTTTCCCTGGCCGCCTTCATACTCCTTTGTGCCAATGAGATGTTCGGCAATCCGCCGCTGATGACCCGGTCCGGCCAGCCGGCGGCAGAAATGGTTGGCACGTGGTCCGCCGCCCTCACCACTGTATCCGGGCGACCGCTTCCCCATGAAATCCCGGCTGTGCTCGCTATCGGTCCGGATGGATCGGTTGCGGGCGAGATCGGCGGCGCGGAGTTAATCAGCGGCCGGCTGCTGCGAAGCCGAAGCTGGTTCGGCCGGCTGATGAACTGGCGGACCGACTACGTGATTCGAGGCACCTTGTCGCGCGTAGTCGAGTCTTACGGCGGGACCGCCGGCGACCATTTTTCGGCGCCGGTGAGCTTCTCGGCGCAGGAGCTAGCCGGAAGTCTGTTCCTGTCGCATCCAGGCGCGCCAAAGCCGCTCGGGCTGCGACTCAGAAGGCGGTAGGTCAGGCGAATTCCGCTGGCTCTCCCGCCCGTGAGTCGTGGCCGGCACCGCCCGCAGCATGGGCATCGACGTGGTATGGTCTTTCCTGCGATGCGCGGCTCATGTCTCTGCCCGCTCACGAAGGAACGTTCTCACCCGATCGCGAAGCTGGTCGCGGATGCGACGGAAGGCGGCGAGGCGTTCCTCTTCAGTGCCCTGAACCGCCGCCGGATCTTCGAGGCTCCAGTGAATTCGTTGTGTCGCGCCCGGAAAGACGGGACAGTTATCGCGCGCGCTGTCGCAGACGGTCACCACGAAATCGAACTCTTGCCCGGCGAACTCATCGACCGACTTCGCGCGGTGCCCCGAGATGTCGATTCCGATCTCGCGCATAACCGCGATCGCTTCCGGCCGAACCTGGCTCGGTCTGGTGCCGGCACTTGATACTTCGTAGCCGCCGCCACCCTCCTCGCGAAACAAGCCTTCGCCCATCTGGCTGCGGGCGGAATTGCCGGTGCAAAGCACGAGTACACGCGTTCTCATCATGGTTGGTCTCAGGAGGCGGGCCGACTGCCGGCCAGGGCGAGGATGAAGCGCTCCATGACGATGCGGTCGTCGGGCCGCGTGTCGCGCATGCCGCGGTCGGCTTCGAAGGTCAGCTTGATGGCGCGTTCCAGTTGCGCCTGGCTGAACCTGGCGGCGGTCTGCTGCACCTGCTCGGCACGCGATCCCCACATCGGAACGCCGAGGCGCGCAAAATACCCCTGGATCTGCTGCGCGCTTTTCAGCTTGGCTTCACGCGCCACCAGCGCCATGCGGAATTGCGTGGAAAGGAACGCCAGAGCCAGCGGCAGGTACTCGCCTTCGCGCGTCAACGTGTCCAGAATTTCGAGCGACCGCGCGCGATCGCTGCGGCCCAGCGCATTCACTAACGCGAAGATGCTGGACGCGCGCGCATCCGGCACCAGCGCCGCGATATCCTCTGCTCCCACCGGGCGGTCGCCGGCATACAGCGCCAGCTTTTCGATTTCCACGGCGATGCGCGCCAGATCGGCACCCAGCGATTCCACCAGCAGGTCGAGCGCCTCCGCGTCCAGGCGCGCGCCGGCGGCAACAGCTAACCGTTCCGCCTCCAGCCGCGCCGAGTGCGCATCAAGCCGCCGCAGTTCCACTGCTTCCGGGACAGCCGCATAGAACTTCGCGACGCGTTCCAGCTTGCGCTTGTCGTCGCCTTCGAAATCGAAGCGGCTGGCTTCGAACACCAGCGCCACGCCGGGCGTCGGATCTTTCACGTAAGCGGCCAGCGGCGCGGGGTCGCCGTCGGCGGCGGTTCCGCTTTCGCCATCCGCTTCGGCCGCGCGGCCCCGCGGCAAGGCAGCTTCCGCGTTCACCACCCAGATCAGCCGCTGGGCAGCGAACAAAGAAAGCGACCGCGCGTCGTCCACTATGCCGGCGAGCGAAACCTCGGCCAGGTCGTGGGTGGTGACGGCACCGGGCGGGAACGCTGCGGTCAGAGCCCGCTTCACCTGCCGGCGCTGGTAAGCTTCGGGCCCGATCAGTAGCGCCACTGCCGGCGGGCCGCCTTTTTTCACGCGCGCCAGGAACTGTGGAACGGTCATATGGTGGGGCACGCTTTAGCTTGCCCGCGTGGCGCTTGACCACGGCCCAATGTGGGCAAGCTAAAGCATGCCCCGCCCATTAGAAATTCTCCAGAATGGCGCTCACCACGGATTGCGCCACATCCTTGCTCAGGCGCATGATGGCGGTGCCGCTTTCATCAAAATACTGCTGCGGGTTGGTGGAAATCTGGTAGCGCTCGCGCACTTCCATGTTGGACGCCCTAAACAGCGTCTTGCCGCTGGTCCGCTCGGTAAGGGTAATTTGCAGGCTGACCACCACCTCAACGCTGGTGGCGCGGCCGGTCGCCGGGTCGAACAGAGTGGGAAAATTGCTGAATCCGGCCACATGGCCGCTCAGCACGGCGTCCGCCTGGCCGGGATCGTCGATCACCTTGTATTTCGTGTGCGCGATCAGTTCGCGCGTGATGTCGGCGGGCAGCAGGCGCGCCAGTTGATAGCGGGTGCTGTACATCGGCGTGACGGCGATGGTGTGGATGCTCTTCGGCATCAGCGCGCCTTGTCCCGCAATGTGGTAGCCGCAGCCGGCCAGAACCGCCGCCACTGCCAGCCATGCAAGCGCAAACCGGGTCATGGTAGTTGCCGCGCCACCTCCGCGGCATTCTCCGCGGCGAGCCGCAAATTGTCCGCCACCAGCCAGAACCAACAGGCTTCCGGATTGTTGCGGTCCACCGAGACGGCGCCCACGGCGATACCGCCCTGGCCCGCCTGGCCGACGTTGGTAGGCGGCTCGAATTCGCCCGTGCGCACCTCGATGGGTCCCGCCGCCAGGCTCGCTTCCAGAGCCTCGATGCCCGGATTGCCATCGAATTCCACCCACGCCGAAATGCTATAGCCGTGAAACACGGGCGCCTGAATCAGCCGCAACGATGGCAGGGGCGCGCCGCTGCCTTCCCCGGGCAGCGCCAGCAGCGTGGCCAGGTGCCGCTCAATGCGCAGCTCCGTGTCTTCGAGCGAGGCTGGCGCCTCTTCGCCATAACGCGCCAGCAGATTGAAGCTGAGCTGCGCATCGAAAACGGCTCGCGGAAGGTTCTGGAACGAAAACAGGCTGATGGTCTGCTGCTGCAATTCCTGCACGCCGCGGGCATCGTGCTCGCTGGCCGGAGCGAAGATTTCGACCACGCTCCGCCGGATGCTGTCGTGCGCGTGCAACCGGCGCAGAAACAGCGCCAGCGCGATGGCCGCCGGATGCGCAATCACATGGACGCCGGCGCCGGAATCGTCTTCGGCTTCGTCTGCGCCGGCTTCCACCAGCGGCGCTCTCAGCCGCGCGTCCGGCCGCTCCTCGGCAAAACCGGTGAGATCGATGACGGCCGTGCCTTCGTCGCCGTCGAGCAACTCGAGCGCCTGGCGCGCCGAATCGGGGCCACCGGCCAGTACTACCGCGCGCGCGCCGGCCAGCGAATCGGCGTCCAGGCCACCCACCACGGCCGGCACGTCGCCCACGCGCGTGAGCGCGCCCGGTTGCTCGTCCTCGGCGGCGATCAGCTTGAGCGCGATCTCGGGCGTACTGGTCGCGGCGATATCGCGGAGTTCGCGGCCCATCAGCGACTCGCTCCCCACCAGCGCGATGACCGGAGTCTTAGCCAACCTGGTGCTCCGGAGCGCGCGGCGCGGGCGCGGGGCGCAAGCGGCGGCGGACGATGCCGCCAATGCGAATCGCAATCCCGCTGGCCATGTAGCCGCCCGCCATTGCCAGCCACATCGGCTGCGAGTAATTCCACAGGCCGTAAATGACGGCGCCAGCCAGAATGACGATCAGCGGCGTATACGGCCTGGAAAGGCCGATGCCTTTGAAACTGTAATAGCGCCAGGTGCTGACCATCAGGAAACTCATCAGCAGCAGGAGGCCCAGCCACGCAACGGAGATCGGCCACCAGGCGAGCGGCTCGGCATCGAACGCCCACACCACTGCGGCCACCAGGGCGGCGGCTGCCGGAATGGGCAGTCCGACGAAATATTTGCGGTCCGGACGGCCGGGATTCTTTGGGATGGGATTCTTCTGAACGTTGAAACGCGCCAGCCGGGCGGCGCCGCAAAGCAGGAACAGGAACGAAATGAAGTAGCCGGCATTGAATATCTGGCCGCGGATCTTCTCGCCCATCCCCGGACCCAGAAATTGCACGCCCCAGGAAAACGCCAGCACGGCGGGAGCCATGCCGAAGCTCACCACGTCGGCCAGCGAATCCATCTCACGCCCGAAATCGCTGGTGGTGTTGGTCATGCGTGCGATGCGCCCGTCCAGCCCGTCGAGCACCACTGCGGCGCCGATGGCCTTGGCCGCCACGCCGAAGTACTCCGCCGCGCCGGCGCCGCCGGCGGCAGCCATCATGGCGCCGCGAAACGAGGCCAGAATCGAGAGATAGCCAAGAAAGATGTTGCCGGCGGTAAACAGCGTGGGCAGCGCGTAGGCGGCGCGCCGTGGCCGCCGGTCCGGCGACTTGGGATCCACCAGCCTGTCTTTAAGCCCCATGGTCCGGCTCCCGCCGCCGCGCAATGACGCTCGCGCCAGCGCTGACGCGCTCCCCGGGCCGAACCACGATTTCCCATTCCGGTCCCAGCAGCACATCCACGCGCGATCCAAACTTGATCAGGCCCACGCGTTCGCCCGCCGCCACCCGGTCGCCCGGCTTCTTGTCGAACACGATGCGCCGCGCAATCAGGCCGGCAATTTGCTTGAACACCACCGGCGAGCCTTCGCCTTGAACGGTGACGATGTTCTGCTCGTTCTCGGTGGAACATTTCTCGCGGCTGGCCACGTGGAAACTGCCCCGATGGTATTCCACCGCGCTGATCGTGCCGGCCACCGGCGCGCGGTTCACGTGCACGTCGAAAATATTCAGGAAAATGCTGATGCGGCGAAGGTCCGGGCTTTCGGCCTTCACCGCGACCACCTTGCCGTCGGCGGGCGCGACCGCCAGCGGCCCTTGCGGAATCGCGCGCTGCGGATCGCGGAAGAAGTACAGGCAGAACAGCGCCAGCAGCCACAGCGGGGCGCCGAACCACGGCCCAACCAGCCAGCACACGATGCCGCCGGCGCCGGCCAGCGCAAGCGCATAATAAATGCCGTCGATTACGATCACGACAGTTTCATTTTCCCATGAATGCGAAGGATGGCGCTCACTCCACAAACCCCAACCGGCGCAGCGTGGCTGCGGGTTCGGTTTCGTCAAACCGCGGCAGCGCGGCTCTCTCGCGGCCGCTGTCGACGGCCACGCCGAACGGGTAGGCGGTGTAGCCGAAGGTGCGCTTGAGCAAACCGAAATCGGAAGTCACCACCGCCTTCAAACCGGTGTCCGTCAGAAACTGCGGCGCGTACTGCGGCAGTTCGACGGGAACCGCCACCACGCGCGTTTGTCCCCATTCGAGCGTGGCCATTCGCTTGGCGGAGTCGAAACAGTGCGAGCAGGCCGGATTGAAAAAGAACAGGAAATATTTTCCGTGCGCGATGTCGTACGGCTGGCCGTCAACCAGGATGCTGGCGGGTGCCCTGGTCCCGCTCTGCCGAACCTCGGTGACGCCGTAGGAGACCAGCGCGAAAACCGCGACCGCGCCGGCAACCACCGCCACGGTGCGCAAACCGCCCGGTGGCCGCGACCACCATCCGGCCACCAGTGCCAGCCCCAGCATCGCCAGGTCGCCCAGGAAAAACTGCGGTCCTACCGCGCGCTTGATCCAGGGGAAGCAACTGCAATCGGCGCCGCGCAGCGCGCTGTAATGAACGGCAAAATAGCCCATGAACGCAATCAGCAGCAGCCCGATCAGAATCGCGCCCCAGCGCCGGAATCGCGGCACCAGAACCAGCACCGCGCCCAGCGTCTCGGCAATCCCGGCCAGCAGCGCCAACGGCACGCCCAGCGCGCCTGGCAGCTTCAGTTGCGTGATGCGCTGCGCCCAGGCCTGGGTATCCGAGATCTTCCATAAACCGGAGGCGAGGAACAGAACGGCAAGCAGGACGGCGGCTACCCAGCTCAACCTGGTTTTCCAACCCGGCAATTCAACGGCGCGCAAGCGGAAACATGCCCTCCCACGGCTGTGCCATACTGACGTGCATGGCATCATTTTAGCCCCTCGCCAGATGTGCGAGGGAGGAATGCCCGGCCCGCGGTTCCACCCCCATGCTCGTCCTGGTCTGCACGCTCGCGCTCGCCTTCGCTTCCGTTGAGGAACTGGTCGACCGGGTGTACACTATTCCGGCCGATGAGTGGCGCTGGTTGGATCTGGGAATCGGGCAGCGTCCCGCGTTGGTCGAAGCCGAGTACGAAGTGCGCGCCGGCTCGGACCAGGTTCGTCTGGCCGTGATGCGCCGCGACGATTTGGAACATCTACGCGAAGGCCTGGCGCATGGCGTGGTGGGAGCGACCGAACCGGGGCGTGCCGGCAGGCTTGCGTGCGAGGTGCGTCCGCCGGGCGACTACGTGGTGGTGGTCGACAATCGAAGGGGCGACGGCCGCGTGGCCGTGGTCCGCTTGCGCATCCGCCTGGAGTTTCCACCCAGCGCCGCCGTCCCGCAACGGCTTTCTCCGCAGCGCCGCCTGGCGGTGATCCTGGTCAGTTTCGCCGCGTTCTTCGCCATCGTCGCCTGGTCGGGCCGCAAGCTGCTGCCGCCGGTCAGGCGTTGAAGGCTTCGCGCGCGGCGGCGATGGTCTGCCGGATGTCGTCTTCCGTGTGCGCCGCCGAAACAAACGCCGACTCGAACTGCGACGGCGCCAGGTACACGCCGCGTTCCAGCATGGCGAGGAAGAAGCGGCCGAAGCGGGCGGTGTCGCTGCGCTTGGCGGATTCGTAATCGGTCACCGGCCCGCCAGTGAAGAAGAAGGTGAACATCGAGCCCACCCGGTTCACCGTGATGCCGGCCGGCGCGGCGGCGCACAACTCCGCGGCGCGCGATTCCAATTGATCGTAGATCTCCGGATGCCGCTTCAAGTGCCGCAGCATGGCCAGGCCGGCGGCTACCGCCAGCGGATTGCCGGAGAGCGTGCCCGCCTGGTAGACCGGCCCGGCCGGCGCCACCTGGCTCATAATATCCCTGCGTCCGCCATAAGCGCCCACCGGCAAGCCGCCGCCGATCACCTTGCCCAGCGTGGTCAAATCGGGCCGAATGCCATACCGCTGCTGCGCGCCGCCGAAGGCCACGCGGAAACCCGTCATCACTTCGTCGAAAACCAGCAGCGCGCCGTGGCGGCTGGTCAGGTCGCGCAGCGCTTCCAGAAATCCCGCCGCCGGCGGAACGCAGCCCATGTTGCCCGCTACCGGCTCCACAATCACCGCCGCGATGCGCTCTCCGTGCGCGCGAAACGCTTCTTCCACCGCGCCCGCCGAATTGTACGGCAGCGCGATGGTAGTATCTGAGAAGCTCTTGGGCACGCCCGCCGTATCCGGCAATCCCAGCGTCGCCACGCCGGAGCCGGCCTTCACCAGCAGCGAATCCACGTGGCCGTGGTAGCAGCCTTCAAACTTCACGGTCAGGTCGCGCCCGGTGAAGCCGCGCGCCAGCCGGATGGCGGACATGGTGGCTTCGGTGCCGGAATTCACCAGCCGCACCATTTCGATCGATGGCACCGCGTCGCGAATTCGCTCGGCCAGCTCTACCTCGGCCTCGGTCGGAGCGCCGAAGCTGGTGCCGATCGAGAGCGCCCGCTCCAGCGCCTCCAGAATTTCCGGATGCCGGTGGCCCAGCAGCAGAGGTCCCCAGGAGCCGACGTAATCGATGTAGCGATTGCCGTCCACGTCAATGACATGCGATCCTTCGCCGCGCGCCAGAAACAGCGGGTTCCCGCCCACGCTGCGAAACGCCCGCACCGGCGAATTGACGCCGCCCGGAATGAGTTCCTGGGCGCGACGAAAGAGTGCCTCGGACTTCGAATGGTTCATGTCAGTATGCCGACGTGGCGGTCACAACAGCCAGCTCGGGCTCCTGCCCGGCACCACGCGCGCGAACCCGAAACTCATGGCGAGGTCGTAAAGGCTGCCGTTCAAATTCCGCAACAGCCGCCGCTTGAGATCCGCATAGGGCTGCCGCCCGGCGAACAGGTCCTGCATGATGAGGGAGAACCGCGGGCTGCGGCGCGTGAACTCGACCATCCGCTCGGTCACCGCGCCGCACAGAATCCGGCCCACGAAGAAGCGTTTCGCCAGTCGCGCGCCGAACTCCAGATCGGCCGCGAAATCACGCCGCAGCAGTGCGCGGTAGTGCGCCAACTTCGCCGCCAGGTCTCCCACGTCGGCCAGCAACGCGCGCGCCGCCAGGTCGGCCGAGCGAATCGCATAGTACAGCCCTTCGCCGGTGAGCGGATCCACCAGCCCGGCCGAATCGCCCACCGCCATCCAGCCGTCGCCGGCCACGCGGTTGGCCTGCCAGGAGCCGCTGTCGAGAGAAGGCAGCAGGTGCGAATAGAACTTGCCATCCTTGCGCGAAATACCGCGCTCCGCCATGAACCGCTCCAGCCGCTGGCGCAGCGCGGCCGCCGGCTCGCCCTTGCCGCAAATCCCTACCGAAAGGTGGCCGCAGCGCGGAAAAATCCAGATGTAGCCTTCCAGACTCGGCAGGAATTGAATATCGATCCGTTCTTGATCGCCGGCTACGTAATATCCCAGCGCCGCCATGGTGTCCCGCGGCTTCAATTCGGTGCCCACCTCGCGCAGAGGATTGCGCGCGCCCATCGCCACGATGCAGAAATCGGCGCTGGCGGCGCCACCCGAGGTGTGCAGTTGCCAGCCCGCGCCCTGCCGCGTCATCCTCAGCACGCGCGCCTTTTCGATCTGCGCCCCGGCGCGCTCGGCCCGCTCCAGCAGCATCCGGTTCAGATCCATGCGCGAGTAGATCACCATCGGATCGGTCAGCTTCAGCTTGGCTTCGCCGCCGCGCGGCGCGCTCAGCACCGTCTCGTGTACCAGGCGCTTGGGCGTCGAGTTCTCAATCAGAAATGGATACTGGCTGTAAGCCTTGTAAGTGAGTCCGCCGCCGCATGGCTTCTCCCACGCCAGCTTCTCGTCGAACACCGCTACCCTGAGCCCGGCGGACGCCAACCGCTCCGCGGCGAATGCTCCCGCCGGCCCGCCGCCCAGGATTACGACGCGTTTCATTTCTTGGTCTTGTCGACGGGAGGCAGATCCTGCGGCGCCGGCATGCCGCCAGCCGCTCCCTCTCCGTGCGGATTCGCCATGCCCGCAGGGGGCATCGCACCGTGAGGATTCATCGCGCCGCCGGGCACGGCTCCGCCACCGTGCGGCGCGCCGCCGGCTTGCTTGCGTCCCACCACCACCAACTTGGCGCCCTGCTGCTCAATCAGGTAGATCATCGACATGCCCGCCGCGCCGGGCGGGCTCTTGGGCGTAAAAGAGACGTTGGCCTCGCCGTGGCCGCCGCTGAAGCTCATCGCCGTTACTTCGATGTTCATCGCAGACACGTTCAGCCCGCGCCCGCCAACGTAATCGATCACCGCCTGGCGCACGGCGTCCTTGCTGGCGTTGCTTCGATGACATCCAGACAGCGCCAGCGCCGCCGCTAAGACCAGGACACACGAAATTCGCACCTCTTGATTATAATCCGCCGCCGCGGGCCGCCCGTCCCCCACGTTGGCATTTGCCCGGTTTAACGGATAGACTGATGGCTATGCATGGCAACGAAGAGGTTTTGAAACTATTGGGGGCATCCCTAAAGGCCGAGCTCACGGCCATCAATCAGTATTTTCTGCACGCTAAAATGTGCGAGAACTGGGGCTACTTCCGGCTGGCGGGCTACTACCGCAAAGAGTCGATCGAGGAAATGGTGCACGCCGAGAAGCTCATCAACCGGATTCTCTTCCTCGACGGTGCGCCGAACATGACCGCCATCGGCCCCATCCGCGTTGGGACCAATGTCAAAATGATGTTCGAGAGCGACCTGGCGCTGGAGATGGACGCGGTCAAGCAACTCAACCATGCCATCAAGGCATCCACCGCGGTGGGCGATAATGCGTCGCGCGCACTGTTCGAAGATATTCTCCGTCAGGAAGAAGATCACGTGGACTATCTCGAGGGACAGCTCCACGCTATTGGCGAAGTGGGCCTGGAGAATTACCTCGCTCAGCAACTGCATAAAGGCGAAAAGGACTAAGCGGGCGTCCCACGCCTGCCTGCGTCCGGCGTTTCGATCATAATAACGGCAGGACCCCGCATGCCATTCGATCGGATCGCGGCGCTGTGGCTGGCTGGTCTGGCGCTGGCGGGCCAAGCCTCGGGTCAGATCGCCTGGAACGGCCGCGTGGTCGACCAGAACGATTCCCCGGTGGCTGGCGCGCGCGTCCGCGTCCGGCAGGAGGCTTGGACCGCGCTCGAAGTCGAATCCTCGCCCACCGGATCGTTTGTCATCGCCGTGCCCGCACCCGGCCGCTATCTCGCCACCGTGGACCATGCCGGATATTTTCAGTTGCGCGATCAGGCGGTGGAGATCGCGGCGGGCGGCGCCGAAACCACCCTGGTGCTGAATGTGCAGGAGGAAGTCTTCCAGAGCATCCATGTCGGAGCCTTATCCAATCCCGTGGACGCCACCGCGACGGCCGGCGAGGAGCGGCTGAGCGGCACCGAGATCAACGATATTCCTTACCCATCCACCGAAAGCTTGCGCAGTGGCATGAAGCTGCTGCCGGGAGCGCTCGAAGACCCCTCCGGAGGACTCCATTTTCACGGCGGGGCGGAATATCAGACCCAGTACACGTTGAACGGCGTGGATATCACGGACCCGATCGACGGCCGCTACACCACGGCGCTGGCAGTGGATGGAGTGCAATCGGTGAATTTGGAAGGCGCGCGTGAGCCCGCGCAGTACGGGCCCGGATCGGGCGGCACGCTGGCCATCCAAACCGAGACCGGGACCGACGAGTACCACTATACGGTCACCAATTTCGTTCCGGGAATCGACGAGCGGGGCGGGACGCGCATCGGCGATTGGACGCCGCGCGCCGTTTTCTCCGGGCCCATCGACAAAGGCACCGCCTGGTTCGCCGACAGCTTTAATGGCAGCTACAACAGCGGCTATGTCTACGGCTTGCCTCCTGGAGCGGACACCAACCCGGCCTGGGCGCTGGGCAACCTGGCTCACGCTCAGGTGAATCTTTCTTCCGCCGACATTCTCTACGCGGACTTTCTGACCAACTTCGATCACCAGGCGCACTTTGGCTTGGGGCCGCTCGACCCGGATTCGACCAGCAGCGGCGTGGGCGATCATGAATGGCTTCTGACGGCCAAGGACTCGCACTCGTGGTACGGCGGATCGCTGGTGGAATTTGGCATCGCCTGGCAGACGGTCTATCACCGGCAGGTGCCGGAAGGCACGGCCCCCTATCTGTACACCCCCGAAGGCCGTAGTGGAAACTACTTCGTCGACGCGCGCCAGAGCGGGCGCCGCGGGCAGGTCTTCGTCAACTACTTTCCGCCCGCCCGCCACCTTTGGGGACGCCACCAATTGCAGACCGGCGCCACCGCGCAATGGTTGGATTACGACGCGCGCTTCGCGCGCACGGAGAACGAAGTGATCGGCTTGAGCGGCCTGCCCGAATTTGTCACCACGTTTCGGGGCAGTGGGGTGTTCGATCGCGGGAACTCGGTCGCGTCGGCCTATGTCAACGATCATTGGCAGCCCGCCGGCCGTCTCACGTTGGATGCGGGCGCGCGCCTGGATTGGGACGATTTGGTGGGGCAAGCAGCGGTGTCGCCGCGCATCGCAGCCGCCTGGGCGCCGATGGCGGACAGCCGCACCAAGCTCACCGCGGGTTACGCCGTCTTGCGCGATCCCAGCAACCTCGCCCTGTTCTCCAGGCCGCTCGATCAGCAGGCCGTCACAACACCTTACGACCCGGCGGGAGCGCCGTTGCCGCCGCTGATCACCACATTCCGGGCGGGCCGCGACCTCAAGTTCCCGCGTTATGGCCAGTGGAGCGCCGGCGCGGCGCGCGACCTGGGACGCCGCATTTCGGCGAGCGCCGAGTGGATGCGCAAGCGCGGCGACGATGGCTTCGTTTACGCTCCCCTCGGCCCGCCCGGTCCGGTGAATTTCGATCTGGTGAATCTGGCCGGGGGATATGGCGGCGACTACGTCCTCTCCAACTTGCGGCGCGACGCTTACGACGAGGCGGCGCTCACCGTGCGGCAGTCCTTCGGCGAACAGTTTGGGTGGTTGGCCAGTTACACCCGCTCGCGAGCGGTCTCCAATTCCGTGCTCTCCACCACCATCGACGAGCCGCTGCAGGTGACGAGCGACTTCGCCCCCATGCCCTGGGACGCGCCGAATCGCTTCCTCGGCTGGGGTTATTTTCCGCTGCACGGCCCGAACTGGGCACTGGCCGTTCTGGTGAACTACTACACCGGCTTTCCGTATTCCATCACGACCGATTCCGGCGTGCTCGTGGGACCGGCGGATGCGCAGCGCTACCCCGATACGTTAGACCTCAACGTGCACATCGAGCGGCGTTTCGTTTTCCGCGGCTACCGGCTGGGATTGCGGTTAGGCTGTAACAACATTACCGGGCACCGGAATTATACGGCCGTGAACAACGTGGAAGGCGCGCCTAACTTCCAGCAGTTTTACGGCGCCGAAGGGCGGCGCGTAGTGGTGCGCATCCGCATGTTCGGCCGCGTCCCCAAACCGTAGGGGCCGGGCGCGCCCGCCCTGCGGAGTTTCTCGGGAGTGCCGGCGGCGGGACTTGCCGGTCAGAGATTCATTCTGTTCTTGACGCCGGCCTTTTTCAGTTCCGCCTCAAACATCTCACTGACTACCGGATCTTCGTCTTCGTACTCGATCAGGTTTCCGCCCTTGCGGGTGCTCGTCTTGCCCAGCCGATGGGTGCGGCCGCCGCCTCCCAATGCCCGCATGAACCATTTGCCGTCGCCGCCCCAATTCGCTGCAAGATAACGGGCCGGGTCGCCGCCGGTGTTGAAGTGCTGATGAAACCAGCCGTCGGGCGGCACGAAGATTGTGCCTTCGGTAAATTCGACGCGGACGTGCTCGGCCGCGCCGGAATACTTGATAGCTCCTTTCCAGAGCAGTGTGTAGCCACGGCCGTTCAAGATGACCACATGCGATCCGGGACCATGCCGGTGCGCCTTCTTGTAACTGCCCACCTCGAACTCGGAGATGTGAGCCTGCATGGTGTTGTCGGCGAGTTGGAGTTCGATCCGCGAATTCGTCTTGCCGCGCTCCGCGCTCTTGAACAGGCCGAGCGACCGCGCGTCCGGAATGTAGGCGCTCTCCCAGGTGTCCACGCCGCCCTTCTGTTCACTTTCGGCCGGATTGGTATCCTTGTGACGGATGTGTTCGGGACCGGCCCCGAAGGCGTCGGGATCGCCGTTATAGCGGTCGCGGAATACATAGTCGTTGTTGAAGACGAAGTCCAGGTTGTGGAAGAGATCGATCACCACCGGCGCGTTGCTGATGGCCAGCAACCGGGCAGGCGCGGCGCCGCGGTTCCTGTGCTGGCGCCAGGTGTTGAGCGGCGGGCCGATTACCGCGCCCGCTTTCCACTTCACGGTCTGCCTGGGGCCGCCCGGCATCCATATGCCGGTCTCGCCCTCGCCACTGACGACGTAGACGACCTCCTCAAACAGATAGCGCTGCGGATTCGTTTGGCCGCCCGGGGGAATCTCGCACAGGTAGCCATCGTTGACGCCCTCGCCGCCAATCAGGTCGATGTAAGCGCCCTGCACGCCCATGCGTTTCCAGGGCTGGACCGCCGCGTTCCGAATGTCCGGAAGGCTATAGCCCGAATAGACCTGGATGCCCTCGGTCTTACGCCATTCCTCGTATGGATTAAGGTTCGTCTGATTATAGTCGCGCGATTTCAGCGCCGCGCCAGCTTGTTGTATCCGTTGTGCCCGCAGAATCCTGCCAGTGGCCGCGACGCTCACGCCGGCCACGGCAGCATAGTCGACAAAATCCCGGCGAGAGATCCGTCTCGCCAAGAACTCTTTAGCCCAGTTCCTTTTCATTTTCGGCCACGACAATCAGTATGTCCATTGCTTCCAAACGGCAGCGCCTGCCGTCCCGCCGCGTCCGCCGGCCAAGCGGGGATTGCTTGGCGGCGTCCGCGGCGAAGACAGGTGCAAACGGCATCCACCCAGCCTGTTGCAGAGACACTACCAGCCGAGCTTCAGCGCGAACTGCAATTGCCGGGAAGTGGTCAAGGTGGATGTAATGACCCCGGCGCTGGACGAATAGCATGCCGGAGGAACGACCCCGGTGCTGGACGGCGTGCATGCCGCCGCAGAAGTGAACGTGGTGATTACCGGCCATCCGAAATTCGTGTGATTCAACGAATTGAACACTTCGGCCCGGAATTGAAGGTTCGCGCGCTCACCAAAGCGGAAGGTCTTGAACATAGAACCATCGACGTTCACCAGACCTGGAGCCGTGAGAATATCTCTGCCGGCATTGCCGAACGTACCGGCCGCCGGGAGCAGGAAGGCCTTTGGATTGTACCACTGGTTCGGGTTGCCCTCAATAACGGGGCCGTGGAAATTTGGGTTCAAAGAGACGCGGTCCGGGTTTCGCGTGTCGCCGTCGCCGGACTGATTAAACCCAACCAGCGGCGTGAATGGAAAACCGGTCTGGGCGGTGATGATGGCGTTGAGCTGCCATCCACCAAAAATCGCATTCATCACGCCTCTGGCGCCCCCGAGAAGAGCCCTGCCGTTTCCAATCGGCAGCGCGTAGCCGAAATTCCCGGAGACACGGCTCGTGATGTTGAAGTTCGACGGTCCATAATCGAGTTTCGGATCGAAAGGATCCAGGTAGGTAGTCGTTCCACCCAGACCCTCGTTGTTGAGGAAGGAAGAGGAGTGGTTGTCGAGACTCTTCGAAAACGTGTAGTTGGCCCGGAACTGCAGGCCATGGCTGAACCGCTGGGTTACATCGACCTGCAAGGCATTGTAATTGCTAATGCCGTTCGACTCCTCATAGCGGGCATTCGACAGGTTGGGGTTCATTCTGGGCGACTTCGGCGCAAAATACGCCGCGCCATCGACGATGCTGGGATAGGCCGTGTTTGCGTCGGCGGTGGCCAGCAGGTGGTAGCCGCGCTCTCCCGCGTAACCGACCGAGAGGAGCGTGTTAGCGGCGAGCGCCTGGTCCACGCGCATGTTGTACTGGAAGACGGCCGGCGATTTCAGATTGGGCTGGACGCCGGTCGGCCCGATCTTGGACCCCGGAAGGGTCTCCGTCGGTGAAATGAGAAGAGGAAAAGTCGCCGGCGTTACGGTCACTCGGGAATCGTAGATGCCAATGGGAATCGAATCGCAACAATCGCCCATGTAGTCCAACTGCTCATAGTAGAGGCCGTATCCGGCGTGGATCGCGGTGCGTTGGTTGGCGAATGGCGCCCACGCGATACCGGCACGCGGCCCGATGAGGAGCTTCGCGTTGTTCTGGGAATAGACGGAGTGCCCGATCGCCGGCTGGGTCTCCAGCACCTGATTGGAGTTCGAAACGAAGTTCGCCGCCAGGCCCTGCGGTGAATTCCAGCCATTGTTGAACTCGTCCCGGACGCCCAGGGTGAGAGTCAGATTCGGAAGAATCTGGATGGAATCCTCGGCATACCACGCGCCGGCAGTCTGCCGCCAGCCAATTTCGATGGGGTTCAATGTCGCGGCCACCTGCGTCGCCTTCCCCTGCATGAAGCTCTGGAGATTGGTAAACGTGGCGACCCCGTTTCTCTGATCCGCGGCGTTGTCGTTGGACTCGACCTTCTGAAACCATCCGCCAATTTCGATCCGGTGCTTGCCCTTGACGAACGAAACCGAGTCGGTGACGGTGAACAGGTTGCGGGCGATGTCATCGAACTCCTGCGACCCGTTCGAACCGGCTCCCGCGACAGCGCCGAGTTGGCCGTTGCCTACCGACCCGATGTTGATATTGCCAACCGGCTGGCCGGCGACGAACGACAGAGCGGAATCGTCGCCCGGAGGCGCCGAGTTCATCAGCCACTTGGCGCGGCTAAATCCGCCCCGGAGCACATTGATCATCGCATTGGAGAATGTATGGGTCTCCTGCAAGCTGGCAATCTGCGATCGCTCGGTGCTGGTGGTAAGCTGCAAACTGGTGGTTCCGGGACTGTGATTGTAGCCGTCGTCGATGGTGTAAACTCCAGACAGCAAATCGCTGTCGGAGAAGTTGTGATCCAGCCGTAGATTTCCGAAGTCTTCGCGGATCGTCTGTTCCGGGTTAGCATAATAGTACGCAAGGCCTCCGCCGCCCGGCAACTCCGGCCCATTGGCAACCGGCCAAAGCGAGAAATAAGGTGCGACCCCCGGAGCCAGACCTATGTATGTAGGGGCGCCGCTTGCCTGGGTCAAGTACCCATTCCGCGCGTTGTTGTCGGGAACAATCGCGTCGTCGGTGACGGCGAGGCGTTGCCGGAATCCCTCGTAGCTGCCGAAGATGAACGTCTTGTCCCTCTTGATCGGACCTCCTGCGGCGCCGCCAAGCTGGTTCCGTCTGAAGGGAGGAACGGTTGAGGTCTGGTCGAAGAAATTGCGCGCGTCGAAAAAGCTGTTCCTGAGAAACTCAAACAGCGTCCCATGGAACTGATTGCTTCCGGACATGGTCACCAAACTGACCTGCGCGCCGGGCCGCTTGCCATATTCGGCGCCATAGCCGTTCTCCAGGACGTTGAACTCGCGCACTGCGTCCACACCGAGTAGCTGGCCGCTCAAACCGCCCGGGATCACGTCGGCAGTGGAAACGCCAGTGTATTCGATGCCATTGAGAAGGAATAAATTGTAGTCCTCGCGGTTACCGGAAACGGAGAAGTTATTGCCTAGCCCCGCCCCGGTGCTGGTGGAGGAGCGGTTCACGGTGGTGTTGGCCGTTCCCGGATTGAGCGTGATCAGGTCGTCGAAACTCCGCCCGTTCAGCGGGAGATCCTTGACGTCATGCTCGCCGACCAGTCCGGATATCGAGGTGGTTGCCACATTCACCAAAGGGGCGTCGCCGGGTATCTGGACGTCCTCCTTGAGAATGCCGATTTGCATATCGACATCAACAACGGCATCCTGGGCGACGGCGAGATCGATACCGAAACGAACCAGGTTACGGAATCCGGTCTTCTGCACCTTGACATCGTAGCGGCCGACGGGAAGCGAGAGTGCCTCGTAGTACCCGCGCTCATCGGTGACCAAAGTACGAGTGAGGCCGGTTTCCGAGTTCGTCACGGTGACGCTGGCGTTGGGAATGCTGGCGCTGCTCGGATCGTGAACAAAGCCCGAAATCGACCCCAACACTTGACCGAATACTGTTGACGAGAAGAGAACGAGCGCAACCAGCAAGAAACCGATCCTACTCTTGGGCGCCCGCGCGGCATTGAAAGCAACTCGATGTCTATCCATGTTTGTATCCTCTGTTACGAAACCATATCCTTCCGAGATGCTTGGCGCGACCGGCGAAGAGAACGGCTGATCCAATGGCCTTTTCTCTCCAGTGCTTTGCCAATCGCCCTATTGCCCCGCCCGCACTTGGGACGAACCTCCGAAGATCCTAAAAACCCTTTAATTCAAAGGAGTTAAAGTTCATGCGACAGATGAAATCACAATATTGCGAAACCGCACAACATTGTCCTGTGACGCCGCGCCCAGCACGGCAAAACCAATGACGCCCGGCTGGACTCGTAACTGATTGAATCGATTCACGTTCTGCCCCCCGATGGAAATGCGGATTTCGGCGCCCCTGCAAATGATCTCCATTTCGTTCCACTTCTCTTCAGCACCAACCAACTTCTTTGGTTTCTGTATGTTGTTGATCGTCCCAGTGGGATTGTCGCGATCCTGATAGTCGATTAGCACTTCATAGCCACCAGTGGGACCGAAGCCCGGACGGTTATCGCCATCGATGCCCCACTTCCGGCGCGGCTCACGAACATAGATACAGCTCCGGCCGCCGCTTGAAATATGAAATAGCAAGGCCAGCCGAAAGTCCGTGAACACTTCGCGCGTAAATATATAACCAGGACCGGGCCTGTTCTTATCAGAGCGCCCGACAAGTTCAGCGCCTTCCGCAGTCCATGTTCCGACCCCGAAGCTCTGCCACCCGGAGAAATCCGCGTCATCGAACAGCGTTTTTTGGGCCCTTGCTACAAGCGATAACCCTGCTAAAATGAAGCACTTTCTGGTTATGGCCGCCCTCCTTCATCACGCTGTCGTAGAACCCTTAGCCAGCGTTCCAGTGCTCCCTGCTGAATCATCACCCAGCTAAGTCCTATAAGTAATGAAGGTACTAAACTTCAGTCTCAGTATTACCAAAAGAAAAATGTGATGTCAAGCACAAAAATGGATAGCTAGATATAAATCACCCGGTATCGGACAGCCGCCGATTTTGTAATTATCTTCTTTTATGCAGATGACTTAGCGACTTGGCGATGAGTTCATTGGCCTCACAAACGCAACCCCAAATATAAAATTCTTAACCGATAGTTATATGAGATAACTCCTTATATCCATCGGCATTTCCCCGTAAGCCATTCGCGATTTTCCACAGAATTCGCAGATGTCATTCGCTGGGGCAGCGTGGACCACGGCGGACGAGGAACGGGGCTCATCAAGTTCGTTTCCGCAGTTATCGGGAGCGGCTCTGAGGGTCGTACTACCAGGTCTTTTAGTAAGTCCCGCTCACTTAGGACGGGACCAGTACGATCACGAGCATCGAGCCGAATCCCGCCACGTTATACTCGCGTCATAAAGTGGACCACTGGTTCGACAGAGCACGACAAAAGGATCGCCATGACTAAGCGGAACACGTTACGGAGTGTGCTAGTTTTTCTGAGTGTTGCGGCCTTGGCCGGATCGATGGGAGTGGGCCACGCGCAACCTCTTGCGCCCGCGGATTCCACGGGGCAGCCGCCCGATCAGCCTGCCATCCAGCAACAGCAGACGATGCTGCCTTCGACGGGCAATTCACCAATGGTGCGGATCTCGTCCAGGCAAACCGATTCGACTGCGGAAGGCATCGTTCGGAGCGGCAGGCTCGTCCACATGATGACGCCCCTCTATCCACCGGCTGCGATACAAGCCCACATATCCGGAGTGGTCACCATCGACGCGCGGATCGGCAAGGACGGCCGCATCGTCGAGGCCAACGTCATCAGCGGCCCCTTGGCGCTGCGGCGGGTTGCCCAGTACGCAGTCAAGCGGTGGCGGTATGAGCCGACCCTTCTCAATGGAAAGCCCATAGAGAGAGTTGCGCAGGTTGACTTGAGTTTCGTTCTCGGCCGCTACTGAAGTTCGCCTGGATGCCTGAGGCCCGCAGCGGGCGACCACAACGGCGCGACGGAGCGGATCGTCAGCGGCGTTCGCGCGCGGCTGGCCACCTGATCGGTACACCTCGGGATGGACGATTGTCTGACGACACCGTTGCGGCGGCCGGCTTTGAACGCGTGCTCCTATGCTAAGCGCGCCGAAATTCCCGGAAACGCGATGCCCGATGTTGAAGTTCGACAGTCCATAATCTCAGCGCAAGAGGCGTTGTATGGGGCAGGACCGGGAAAAAAAGAGGAAACTCCCGTCGAGAACCACTTGACACTGGCCCGCTTACGCGGTGGGCTGGGCCTTTTTGGCGGCGCGGGAGACTTTGTACTTCTTCTCGAAACGGTCCACGCGGCCGGCGGTATCCACCAGCTTCTGGCGGCCCGTGAAGAACGGGTGGCAGGAGGAACAGATTTCGATGCGGATGTCGCCTTTGTGCGTAGATTTGGTCTTGAACGTGTGGCCGCAGGCGCAGATCACGTTCACAGGGGCATAAGCAGGATGAATTCCAGCTTTCATTTTTGTGGCGGGGATCCTTTCGAGACTCTTAGTATAACAAAAACTGGAAACCCCCGTGGCCCTGTCAGAGATCCACGGGGGTTGATAGCCATAGAAAGCCTGAGGCTTGGTTGCGCAAGAGGCAGCCGGTCCACAGGAACTTGACGCGCGCCAACTGGTGAGCGGCGTCGGCTACGTTAGAGGCTCGACTTTAACAGTCGGCCACCTCCTGCGGTCGCTTGTTACTTTCCATCTTCTCTGGACCACCTCCTTTCCCAGTGATAAAAAAATATTCGCACGGAGGCGATGTAAAGTCAATACTGTTTTCCATATGCAGTGCCGGTTTCCGGCCCGGCCGCGACATGTAGTATTGCGGTTACAGATTGCGCGCCGCGAACCGGCACATGGCAAGGCCGTCCATCAGCTTGAACGGCAGCCGGCCGGTGGTGTAATGGCCGCACGGAAGCGTGTAGACCTGGTGCGGCAGGTCCATCTCGCGGAAGGCCCGCAGCACCTGCTTCGAATACACGGGCAGAAAGCTGGTGTCGTGTTTGGCCCAGATCAGCAGGCTGGGCATTTTGCGGTTCTCCATGCGGCCCAAGTATGCGGCCGGGCTGATTACCGACCAATAGCGGCGCAGATCATCCTGCGAAACATCGCTGCCAAATCCTTTGCGCACATGCTGGGTGGAAAGGCCGGTCCACACCACGTCGGAAAAGTACATCGAGACGTGATTGAAAATGCCCAGCTTGATCCGGCTGTCGTGAGCCGCCGCAATGAAGGCCACGCAGGACCCCAGGCTGGTGCCCAGGATGGCCAGCCGCTGGTAGCCCTGGCGACCAAGCCAGTCCACGCACGCGCGGGCATCAGTCACCGATTGCCGTGACGCGTGAATGGTGCGGCCCACGTTGCTCGAGACGTGGTAATCGGCGCGTTCGAGCTCGGGCGGCATGCGCTCGGCGTGGTACGCCATGCTCATGCGTAGCGCGCTCAAGCCGAACCGGTTCAACAGGTGGGCCAACCCGATGTGGCCATCCACGCCGGCGTTCCACTGCGGCAGCACCAGTACGGCCCGGCGCGACGAGCGCTCGGCTGGAAACCAGAGCGCATGCACGGTGTTGTTCTCCGCGTACGGCGTTTCGACGGGACTGGTGAAGGTGAGATGGCCCTCGCGCAGTCGATAATCCGCCGGCGTACGGTAGCCGAAGAAACGATCCGAATCGCCCAGTGCCTCTTGGGCGAAGCGGTCGAGCGCTTCTCTTGCGTGGCCGTTCACGCGATCGGGGAGCGACGGAAAGTCCAGCCGGCCGAGCCAGTCCAGGCCCCATTCGAACGGCCGGACCACGCGATTGGTGTCGCGCGTCGCCAGTTTGCGTTCCCAATTGTCGATCCAGCGGGCGTAAATGCCGGGCATGTTGGTGGCGGAGACATCTTAGTTTAGCGTGAAGCGGAAGTGGGGCACAGTTTGAGGCGGGCACGCAGAGGGACACCTGATGGCTAACGGGCAATCGAAGCGCCGTTTCCAGCCATGGATTCCAGGCGGCGGTACCCGAGCAGCGGCGCGAGTCTGGCGCGAACTTCGCCGATCACTTCAGCCGGGGCTCGACAGCCTGCGCCGTGGCTTGGATGACCTGTGTCGCTAGCTTTTCAAGTTGTCCGGTTTTATTAGCAAGTGATCTGTCCGGTTTGTGGTACAAAGCGATGCGGCCGTCAGGCCGCTTCCTTCTTGGTTTTGGCCTTTGTCT
>Ga0187891_1001004_pt1 | contig 25579 bp, 22 predicted proteins | sample June2016WEW_21_4_FD_132990 | JGI IMG/M metagenome (GOLD analysis project Ga0187891, IMG submission 132990) | Peatland microbial communities from SPRUCE experiment site at the Marcell Experimental Forest, Minnesota, USA - June2016WEW_21_40 | ecosystem: Environmental > Terrestrial > Soil >... | reverse complement strand
TTGGCTCAAAATAGCAGTTCCACTGGTCCAGCTTTGCTCTTTGAGGGTTTACTGTTGAGTGTAAGTGTTGTTAGCGTTTTCTTCGTTGCTGATTTACTGCTTCATAAGCAAGCGAGAAAAATTTTGAGTAAACAAGGCTTCCACCAAAATCGGCATGCCAAGTTTTTCTTAGGGTTATACGCTTTAGTGGCGGTGTTTACTTTTCCGTTTTACGCGACAACCATGACTCTGCCACAAAGCTGGCTTGGACTGAGTTCTGTAAGCGTTGTTTTCGTAATTTCTACCATGCTCTTATTCAAAATAACGATAAAAAAAGTGGAGCTCAATTATCCTCTCACTTCTCCAACGGGTAAACCTGACGTCTACACAGGAAATGAGATCCCTAGACCAATATATGAAGACATGCGGAGGTATCCATGGTACTTTAATAAGAAAAAGCTTCAGAAAAAAATCAAAAGCAAAGTCAAGCAGCGCAAACAAAAACCTGTTTAATCTGAATCTCATCTTTGCTGAACGTTCAAGCCTCAGGATTGTTTTTTGCTGCAACAAGCTCGCTCTCTTAACAAGTGCATATACTACCGCAATAAACTGGGCAGATTTCCGCGATTGCTTATATTTCAAGCTTATTTAGTTGTGTAAATATATGTTAAATGTAGCTTTTGTCGATGAGGAGAAGAATTTCTTGAATAAATTTGACTGGAATCTTTTTCCGCAAGCCGAATCTTTCCTCCAAACCGAGCTTGATAAATTCTTGAGCAAGAACAATTCGGCGGCAACCTTAGCGAATGAGATTGAGCAGAAGACTTCGACAAGAATTTTTGACTGGGTTGACCACCTGATGATTCCAGCTGATGAAGCGGACGTAGACGCCCTTGTTAAGCTGGGATTTCACGAATCCAAAGTAATCAATGACTCAAAGGTTCTTCGAGTTGAAGGAAGCGTACTGTTTCCGCTGCTTTTAAAAAGCGGCACAGCGTCGGAACTTGCTCTCGCCGTGGAGGACATCGCCAACTTTAAAGAAGTCTACGCCGGGGGCAAAACCATTCAGGGGGCACCAAACGCGGCTTTCAGAAAGCTGGAGCTTACCCGCGAAAACAATTTCGTGTTCTCTGTAGTTGAGAGGCATGGCTTTTCAGGTTACTATGTCGAGGAAAGCGGCGATATTGAACCGTACGTTGAGGCATCCGAAGCTTTAGGTTCACGCAGGCGAACGTTTAATTCAACAGAAGAGGGCTTTTTTGAAACGGAAGGGCTCCTTACAGCCTTTGAATCCAAAATAAGCAAGCAAAGATTAGCTGACGCCTTCTTTCGAGCTGAAAGACGCTATTGGGAGAGCCGAAACCATGCGGCTACGGTTCAAAAGAACCGGCAGGATGCAGTCGGCGCCGGCTGGGGCAACGTTGACCACCACACCTTTAGGTCTTCAAGACAAAACTTTGCCTCACTCATCAGAATTTTTGAGCTCTTAGGATTAAATCCACGCGAAAGATTCCACGCTGGCGCCCAGGCAGGTTGGGGAGCACAAATATTGGAAGACATGGATGGAAGAAATGTGGTTTTTGCCGATGTTGATTTGTCTGAGGAAGAAAAAGATGCGGATTTTGCTCATCGGGGGCTTGAGCCGCGGGATAAGTTGGGTACAGTGGGTTTATGGGTGGGTCTGCACGGCGAAAGCATTCTTGAAGCGGGCATGCATCATTTAGCTGCTAGATTCCGGTTCGATGATGTTCGAGGGGACCTTAAAGGTTTAGGTGTCGGCATGATGAAGCCTTTCTCTAATTTCCCCTTTCTTAAGCAAGCCTTCACGGAACCGGAGAAGTGGCGAGTGGAAAATGACAAGTTGACTCTTCTCTTGAAAAAACATCAACTAAGCGAGGAACAAGCCTCAGCATTTGCACGGGACGCTGCCATCGCCAGTCACTTAGAGAATATCCAGAGGCGGCAAGGATTTAAGGGGTTTAACCAGAACTCAGTGAGCGCAATAATCAAATGGACCAACCCTTTGGGTCAACAGGAAAAGTACGCTTAATCCGCCGTCGCAAGGATGCAGGAGGTAAAGATTGAGGCAACTGCAAATTTCTGGCGAAGTGCTAAGCGATGAGGCTTCCATAAAAAGGTACTCAACCGACATGAGCCACTATGAAGTAAAACCAACGATGATTGCTGTTCCCGCAAACCAAGAGGACGTAGCGAAAACAATTGCTTACTCCAAAGAAACAGCCATTCCTTTAACGCCAAGGGGCGCTGGCTCTAACCAGTCCGGTTCAGCTGTTGGCCCAGGCATCATTGTTCTCTTCTCCAAAATGAACGCCGCCATCAAGAGGGAAGGGCGAAGAGTGAAAGTTCAGCCCGGCATGATTCATCAACTGCTTGATCAGCAACTGAACATGGATGGGCTTCGGGTTCCCTATAACCCGACTTCCAGCTCGTTCTGCACCATCGGCGGAAACGTCGCAACAAAAGCAAGCGGCATAAGGAGCCTCAAGTATGGAACTGTTGATTCGGCGCTGAGAAGTCTACGTTTCTTTGATGTTGCTCACGGATTAATCGACACTTCTCAAGGTTTGCCTGAAAACCTCGAAAAATCAATCCTCGATCTAAAAAATCGGCTTAGAAACGACAAAGAAACAACAGGTATCCTGAATGCCCGAAGAAACCTGAAATCCAGCAGCGGCTACAACCTGAAAAGCTTCTACGACTATGATGAACCTGCAGAAATTGTTACTCATCTTTTGGCGGGTTCAGTTGGGACGTTGGGTGTCTTTTGCGAGATAGATTTGGAGGCGGTGCCTTCCCCAAAAAGCACCGTTTTGTATTTGATGTTTTTTCGTTCTTTGTTGGATGCCGTCAAAGACGTGGCGGAACTGAAAATTTTTGAGCCCTCAGCTATCGAGGTTATGGACTCTTATGGTGTGGGTTTGCTGAGAAACGAGATAAGTGTTCCTTCAGATTGCAGAGCGGTTCTATTTGTCGAGTTTGATTCTGACTTGGATCAAGCAGGCAACCTTATGCTTAGCCATCTGAAGCAAAAATCAATCCCATTCATAGCAGAAACTGACTCGAAAAGGCAAGCTGAATTATGGAAGATTAGGGAATCCATGCTTCTTTGGATAATGAACACTTTGGAAACACCACAGAAAAAATTTCCGCCCTTTGCAGACGACCTTGCCATACCGATAAACCAAATGCCAAATTTTTTAGCATCAGTTCAAGGCATATTAGACCGATTCGGAACGGTGGCGGTGATTTATGGTCACGCAGGAGAAGGCAACCTCCACATAAGACCGATGATAAACGTTGAAAACTGGGAAGAAAACCTAAGGCGCCTCTCCACCCTAATCTTCGAAGCAACCTTGAAAGCCGGCGGCACAATAACAGGGGAGCATGGACTTGGAAGAAACAGGTCTATGTACCTTCGCTATGAGTGGGGCGACAAAATCTATGGATACTTTGAACAAATCAAAAAAATCTTTGACCAAAAAGGGCTTCTTAACCCAGACATAGTGTTTACTTCAGATGATTTAACCAAGAACCTTAGATTGTGAAGTCTCCGCTTGGAAAAGCTGAACTTTTATTAGGCAAAGTCAAAATAACCTGTTTGGATGGCGATGGGAATGGCGATAACAGTTGGCGAAGAGTTTGATGGCATTTCCGAAATTTATGATTCTACACGTCCAGCGGCGACAGATGCTGAGGTCCGTGCAGTTTCAGTCGAACTTGCAGATTGCTGTACAATACTTGATGTGGGAGTTGGAACGGGCAGGTTTTCGAAGCCTCTTTCAAATCTTGGATTTGAAATGGTTGGAATAGACCTCTCTCGCAAGATGATGCTCAAGGCAAAACAGAAAGGAGTCCGTAACCTCATATTAGCAGATGCACACCGCATGCCCTTCAATGACGGAACATTTGACGCTTCAATCATAATTCATGTTCTCCATCTTCTGCCAGATTGGTTAGGTGTTGTGCAGGAAATGGGTCGGGTAACAAAGAGTAAAGTTGCAGCACTATTAAGCAATGGGCATGGCGAATGGGGCATGGCAACGGATGCTTCAGGCAATTCAGCGTCTACGGTTCATTCAGAGTTTTGGGTTCGCTACGCAAAATTAAGGGAGGAAATGGGCTACCCAATCAAGCGGAACAGACGCATGTGGCAGAACGAAGCTGAGATCCGAGCAAAACTACCTCCGATGAAAATCAAAGAGGTAAGCAACGAAGTAATAACAACGAGCCTCGGTGAGATTATGACGAGATTTCAACAAAGACCCTACTCTCTGCAACGCGACATCCCCTTGGAGGTGCATAACCAGATCATTCAGAAGCTTCTCGCGTCTCCAGAAAACGCTGGCTCCACTGGTACGGAAGCAGCCGCTGCTCTGCGAAACAAGCAGATAACAAGACGAGTAATCAAGGAGTTAGCTGTTTGGCGACCTGATCAATTATGCTTAAGGACAGTGGGAACTTGATGATAAAATCGGAATTTGGCTGGATAAAAGTCAACGAAGTCATGTACGAAAAGGACATTATCCTTCACACTGATGGAACAGTTACAACGAGGAAGAAGAAAAAATCCAAAGATTTGAAACCCATTTACGGCCACACGCCTCTTTCTGAAAATGAACTAGATTTTCTTTCAAAAGAAAAACCCGACGTGGTCTACATCGGAACGGGTCATCAAGCAGCTCTGCCCATTACGCCGGAAGCAAAATTGATCCTGAAAAAATACGAAACCATTATTCTGCCAACGCCGGAAGTAACTGAAAAAATAAACCAAGAACACCAAAAAATGGTTGCATTAATCCATATAACATGCTGATTAGCTGATTATTCCAAGAGCCTCCTTTTTTGCCTGCGCCGCTCGTTTGTTGCCTTAGACCAGTTGATTTTAATCTCACGTTGTTTCTATTGACGAGATGAGGGATGATAGAGCCAATTGGAACGAGCCATAACGAAGGTTCAGGTTGTTTTGTTAATAGTCATCCTTTTAGTGGGAGCAGTAGGCGCCTACTATGTTGCCCAAAAAGCGTTGTCCAAGAATGGTGGCACTTTAACCCCTACTCCTGCTCCGAGCACATCACCAACTACCACGCCGACGTCCACTTCGGTGAATGCAGGTATTCTAACCGTAGTTTCAGTCAGTATTATTCAGCCCTATAACCCGGGAGGGCCGACAATTGAAGTCATCCTGCAAAACAACTCAACCAACCCTGTAGTTAGCCTTCAAGCAGTATTACCCTTATCCGGACACAACTACACATATGTTTTCAGCGGCGTTTCTTCAAGCAACCCGCTTTTTCCCAAACAAAATACATCTCAAACAGAAACTCTGCCTGAGGCAGGATTTGAAGCAAGCCAAACGTACCCAATGAAGATTTTAGGAACTCTGCAAAACGGATCCTCATTTAATTTCACGGTTCCCGTAACAATAGTTCAATCCCAAACCTCAAATCAGCCTGTGGCGTACGGCGAAAGCGGCAGTCTCGAACTCACAATGACCCTCAACAAAACAATATACTATTTAAGCGAACCTGTCAACCTAACGTTGACCATCACCAACATCAGCGTGTACACAATAAACTTCACGGACACAGGATTAAATTTTGATTTTCAAGTTTACAACGACACAAACAACTTAGTATACCAGTGGTCAAATTTCAGAGCCATACCGCAATTTATATCCATCGTGCCGCTTCAAGCAGGAGCCAGCATCTCAGCCAACTTCACTTGGCTCCAGACATACAATTTCAACGCCCAAGTCCAAGGAGAATTAATCCCGCCAGGAACCTACTACATAGTTGGTGAAACCGGTCCAACTTATGGAATACAGACGACGCTGATCCAACTCACAATAGTTGAGGAACCTTAGTTCAATTACCGAAAAGATGTCTTGCTGATAATGCTAAAGCCCCTTCGGTTAAAAACAAAATAGGGCATAAATTAAAAGGTTTTTTCCAAGATTCTCTGAATTTAAATATCTTATCAGAAGTTAAGGCTCAATCTCGGCTCTCAGACCATAATGCCAGTCTGCTGAGTTAGCTTTTCGGTTGGTCTCTTTTTAGTACCGACGCGTTGTAGTGTCGCGACGCCATAGCCAAAATTAACGAAGCTATCCAGATCCAAAATCTAACTTGTGTTCCATAAATCTGAATTGACCAAAATACGGGAATTGCTGAGATGAAAAAAAGGGCAGAAGAGAGGAACCAGCGGTTTCGTTCTGTTCTAAACGATCCAATTAAATCTGCTGTAACGAGTTTTCTGTCTTTTGTAGCTATCTCGTTGCAGAAAAGCCCAAGCATAAGGGTCATTCCGCCAATGTCAAAGGCAAAGAGAGTGGATGCCGTGTTAAAAAAAGCGGAGGCTTCAACTCCAGAAACAGAGCTTTGAATTAAGTTGAAGAGGAACGGCTCAATAGCTACGCAAAAAAGAAGAAGAATATTTGCCAACATGGTTCTGCGCCTCTCCAGGGGCAGCACGGACATAATTCGAGTGTAACGGAGCCACATCGAAATGAGTATGACGAAGCTGAATGTAAAAGTCCCAACGTCCTGATATATTGCCAGGCTCGTCTTCGGCGGGTTCTCTACAAGCGAGATTGCGCCGATGGACAACGCGAGCCCAAATATAAGATCCGATAGACTCTCGATCCTCGGCTTTGGCCTGGGCGGTTCAAGCTTCTCAATCTCAGACAGATTGACACCAAATAACTTAGGCACTGCACTAATATCAAAATTGCGCCCGTTGACTTAGACTCGGCAACACAAAGTCGCATACAAATGAGCATAAGATTTTTCTTTTATTAGGGCGTTATCGTTCAATTGAGATTTTGCTGACTCCAGCTTCTTTTTCCAAAATAACAACGTGGTCAGCTTTCCCCGCGAACGCTTCGCTGTGTGTAACTGCGATGATTTGTTCAATTGCTTTAAATCGACTTATGGCTTCAGCTAACCGCTCTATGCTACCGTCTTCGCTTCCCAGGTTCTCAGTAGGTTCATCAAGCACAAGCATGCTTAAGCCATGGCCAGTCCGCGACTGCATAATCAGCTGTCCTAAACCTAAACGGTAAGCAAAAGCCAAAAGCGTACGTTCCCCCCCTGAAAGGTTAGAGACTTCGCGGTCAACGCCCATTTCGCTTTTCACGTAAGGCGTGTAAGTTTCATCAATAACCACGTTAAGCATGGGTCCTTCTCCGCCGACTAAGCCGTCAAGCACCTGCTGAATATAATTGCGCAAAACCTTCACAAACTCACTTCGCAGTTTAGGCTGAATACTGCGGTAAACATCACGGATAGCGCCTAAAACATCCACGGTTCGGCGGATTTTCTCAATGCGCTCCAGCTTTTCCTGGGCAAGATTAATCCGCTCTTTAATTTCATCTAAGCGTTTGAAAAGGTCGTTTTTGCGGTTTTCTTTAGTGCGTAAATCGGAGTCTAACATGTAATATTGACGGAAAGCCTGTTCACGCTGCGCTCGGGCAGCATCAAGTTCTGATAAATCAAATCTGCTGATTTCAAACTGAACCTGCTCTTGCTGCAAACGCAAATCAGCTTCAAGCTTCTGCTTCTCTTCAAACTCGGTTAACAGGTTATTTAGGTTATTTTCTTCTTCAATTAAACGGTTTTTTAGCTCTTCAGCTCTTGTCACACATGTTTGCAGATTAGAGTAAGCTTCAGAGGCTACTATCCTTGTTTTCTGCAGGCAGTCAATTTCAATTTTTAGTTGATTAATGGTTTTTTCCCGTTCACAATTTTCCTGTTGGATTCTTGAAAGCAGATTGCTTTTGTATTCGCCCTCTAATGATTGCGCGCAAATGGGGCATTTGTTTTCTTGTGATAAAGAAGCAGCTCTCTTCTTGTCTGTTTGCTGGTTTCTCGATGTTGCTTCTTGGTCAGCCTTTAAACTGCTGATTTTATCATCAAGCACCGTCAAAGAGGAATGTGTTGTTTCAAGCGGCTGATTAGTTGGCAAACCTGCTTGCTCAAGTTTACCCCAGCAAACTTTTGCTTGAGCATCAATTGAGCTTTGGCGTTGTCGCAAATTATCTAAGATGGTTTTTTTGCCTCCGATCCGCTGATTTAAAGAGGCCAAGGTGTTAGCCATGTTAGCAATGTTGGCATGGATTCTTGCTTCTTTTCGCTTAAGGTCTTCAATAGCTTGCTTTTTCTCTTCCAGCTTTTTCAGTTTTGAATCTGCTCCCTCTAACGCTTTCTTGGCAACCGTTAACTTTTGCGTTGAGTTTTCAAGATCTATTTCTAAAAGTGTGTATTCTTCACTTGCCCTATCGTATTCGTTGCTGAGTTTTTCAAGCCCATTAACGTCTGGGTCCTTCTCGTAAACCTGTTTTTCAGTTTCATAATCCCGCTGGTACTGAGCAATATTACTCCATGCAACCTCATAGTCGGATAAACCGAACAATTCATCCAAACGCCTTTGCCTGTCACGCGGCGCAGAATCAAGCAGCTCTTTGAGGTGTTCCTGCCTAAACCAAACTATTTCCCGGTAAAGATCCCTATCTAAACCCGTGATTGCCTTGAACTGTTCAGCGATGGCGTCGGTTTTCATGCTGGCAACAAGCTTCTCATCCTCATAGAGTTTCAGTTCCTCAAAATTTTGAGTAATACTTTTGCCTTTTCTTTTTAAGCCACGTGTAAGCTTGTAGGTGCAGCCGTTTTGCTTGAACTGTACAGTGACCCTGCCTGAATCCGCGCCCTCACGAAGCAGATACTCAAAGCTCCTGCCAATTGAGTCACCAAACAGAGCGAAGTCAACCGCGTACAAGACGCTTGATTTTCCGCAGCCTAAACCGCCGACAAGACAGTTAAAGCCCCGTGTAAACGGCACAGTGGATTTAACGTGGCTTCGTATGTTTTCAAGCTGGACTACTTCAATTTTCATTTTGCCAGCTCCTCAATGGTTTGCTTGATTTTCTCGTCTTGTTTTCTGGTTAAGGGTTCAATGAGGCTGAGTGCGGAACGAGCGATTTTGTCAGCTTCCTCTTTGCCGTAGCGTTCGGAGAAAATCTGCAGAAAATATTCAAAGGCTTTAGTCTTCAAATCCTTAAATTCACTTTCAAAAATGGAGCGTGTGATTTCGTCTGAGACGGCCGTTTCTTTCAGCAAAACAATCGGGTGCACAAGCAAGGCTTTCTCGCCTGCGCTTCGGATTTTGCCTATGTCGATTTCTGATCGGCTTGCTTCAGCGGGCAAGGTGCCTTTTAAAATCGGAATTATAATGGCTCCTTCGCAGTCGTTTTCCTTCACTGTTTGAGCGGCTAACTCGGTGATTTTTGAGGATGCCATCCCGTTTAGATCTAAGTCTAAAATGACGAATTTGCGCGTAGACGAGAGCTCTACGGGTTCTGGATTTAATTCTCCTTTCTCGTTTACCTTCACATGCAGGAAGCCTTTGGGGTTCTTTGCTTCCCTGTAATCAGCCGTTTCCGTACAGCCGCTATATGATAATAAGCCATCTTTGAATTCCTCTAAATACCGTTCATGCACGTGGCCGGCAGCATAATAATTGAAGCCGCCAGGTATCTGATCGGGCGAAAGTTCAGCCTCAATGTAGGGTGGATTAACGTTGGGAATACTAATTGCACCGTGGAAAACAAAAATGTTGCAAACTTCGCTGTCAGGTGCAGGCGGATTTTCTTCCATGAATTTTGGAAGCGCTTCTTGGGTTTTGTGCTTGTTGTGAAAGTTTGGTATGCCGTAGATGTAGCAGCAGCCGGGTTTGCGCCAGCATGCGCCGATGTGTCTTGGCAAATGGTGGATCAATCCTGCGCTGTCCAGCGGGTAGAGGATTGTTCCCGTGATGGTGTTTGGCGCGGAATCGTGGGAGCCGTCAACGGTTAAAACTGGGATGCCTGCGTCTTTTAGCCGTTTGAAACTTCGAATCGTATTCTCCAGCGTCACGTTTGATGGTCTTGCTTGGTGAAATAAGTCGCCTGCGATAATCATGAAGTCAGGTTTTAACTCGATTGTTTTATCCACAACTTCCTTGAATGCGTTATCGAAGTCTTGCCTTCTGGCTTCAAGCCCATACTGTGCATAACCCAAATGCAAATCGGCAGCATGAACAAAGCTAAACGGCTTCAAGTGGCTACGACTCCCTTTGTATTCCCCTTTAGCTTTTGATTAGTAGTTTGCCTATTTTAAGCGTTCTTGCACATCACCATTTTGAAGCCTCACCTTTAAGTTAGGAATTCTATAGCGCCTGTTTTCTTTGAGCATAATGTCCTTCTAAAAGAAAAAATAAAAACTCTCCGATTACAATGCAAAGGGTTAAATTTCATATTTAGTACCTCTTTATTGGGTTTTAAGTGTGTCCTTAGAAAGCGTGGTTGACGAGTTCCCTTTATTCAACGAAAGAGGGGAAAAAGAGCGTTTTCTTTTAGTCTTAGGTCTTCTGGCTTCTAGAACGGTTACATTGGACAAGGCTGCTGAGGTTATAGGCATGTCTCTTACAGAGTTTTCTGCGTTGCTTCGAAGTATTGGTTTTAAGTACAGCTACTTGGATAAAGAAGAATTGAGGAAAGAAGCAAAAGCCAGCAAGAGCTTACTTAAGAAGCGGTGTAATTGAAAGCTGCTGTTGACACCCCAGTTTTGGAATCTTTCATGCTTCCTTTACCCTATTCATAATGCTCAATGCAGCTTATTTTAATATGGATTATTGATTTTAAAAGGGAAAAATTTAAACCACCATGTGTTCGCTTATGTGGAAGGCGTCTTAGTTAGATGAAATGTCAAGTCTGCAATCAAGAAGTTATTCTTCCGTTTCGCTGCCCATTCTGCGGTGGACAGTTTTGTAGTGCTCACCGTTTGCCAGAGAACCATGCGTGCCCAAGAATCGATTTTGCCCGTTCACAAAGGCAAGATCAAGTGATGACGCCTCAATCTTACAGTTCTTACCAGTACAGCTACAACCTCGGACCCCCAAAACGCAGCAGCCGCATTACCACGACGCCCAAAGAGCTTAAGCACATAGCAGTCGCAGCGGCCCTAGTCATAGCCATCGGGTTTTCAATAGGGTTGTACGGAAACTATTCTGGTTTCAATCCAGCGTGGACTTGGGTGGTGATGGGTGTTTTCGCAGCCATAATGACAGTGTCATTTTTGACTCATGAAATCGCTCATAAAATCTTTGCTCAAAAAGCCGGCATGTGGGCAGAATTCCGATTGACAACATGGGGCGCCGTGTTAACGTTCATTTCGATATTTTTGCCTTTCAGGATGATTGCTCCTGGCGCAATGATGATTTCGGGCACACCAAGCAGTAAAGAAATGATTAAAATTTCGGTGGCAGGCGTGATAACCAACATGATTTATTCAGTTGGACTCTTTGGTGTCGCCTTTGCTTTGGCTCCAAGCGGTTATGCCACTATGCTTTTCTTCGCTGCATACATCAACGCGTTTATGGCGATTTTCAATTTGATACCATTCGGAGTATTAGACGGCTTCAAGCTCTTTATGCTCAACAAGAAACTGTGGGCTTTAGCCTTCACGGTTGCAGTTGTCCTGACAGCAATCGCAGTTTACTACAGCTTCATAGTTTACCCAATATAAAACCAATAAAGCAAGCAGCCAAAAACAAACCCGTTTTTTCTTTATTGTAAAATGCTAAAATCTTAAAGTAAAAAATAGTAAAAATTTTTATTTTTTTTTAAATGAGTTCGATGGTCACGTGGACTTCTTCTGGCACACGGATGCGCATGATTCTACGCATAACTCGCTCTTCCGAGTCAATATCGATTAATCGTTTGTGAATGCGCATCTCCCATCTGTCCCAGGTGGCTGTTCCTTCGCCTGACGGGGCTTTTAGAACCGGCACTTTAAGTCGTTTTGTAGGTAATGGTACTGGACCGTTGATTTTAACGCCTGTTTTTTGGGCAATACTCTTGAGTTCTCCGCATACCTCTTCAAGTTTGCAGTAATCTGTGCTTGTGAGGCGGATTCGTGCTTTTCTTACCATTTTGGTCCATCAATCCATTGTTTTGCCGTTTAATATACGTTGGTGACTCCTTAGAGATTTAAGAGGAGCATAAAAACCTATCTCTCCTGTTTTTTCTTTAACGTCCGTATCTTGCCAATGCATGAACCATTTGGCTTTCAACAGGGTGCCATACAAAATATTCTTGCATTTAGTTTTTGATTGGCAAATTTACGGTGAATGTGGAGTCCTTCGCCAAGTGTGCTGCTGACGCTTATGGTTCCATTATGGGCTTCCACGAAGCGTTTGCATATCGGTAAACCCAGCCCTACTTTTCCGAAATCTTAAACAGAACCTTTTCTAACTAAGCATTACACAACCCGTTCGAGGCACATGGAAAATGCGGATGATTCAGTGGCGCGATGGCGTGGTAATTACCCTTGACCAGACCAAACTTCCTCTTCAAGAAGTAACTTTAGAGATTAAAACCGTTGAGCAGATGGCTGGAGCCATAAAAACTCTGCGCGTCAGAGGTGCCCCGTTGCTGGGTGCGGCTGCAGGGTTTGGCGTTGCACTGGCAGCGTGTCATTCAAAAGCGCAGAATAAAGAAAAACTGTTGGCTGAACTAGAGACTGCAGGTGCAATCATTAAGCGGCAGCGGCCAACAGCCGTGAACCTGTTTTGGGGCGTAGACCGAGTCCTAAATGCAGCCAAAAGTTTTTCTGGGAATGTAGAAGAACTGAAAATAGTCGTTATTGAGGAGGCACAGAAAATTGCGGATGAAGATGCATGGCAGAACCGTGCAATCGGCAAAAACGGCTCGGTACTCATTGAGGACGGCGACACCATTTTGACCCATTGCAACGCGGGTGAATTGGCGACGGTCGAGTACGGTACGGCTTTGGGTGTTATCCGAGCAGCTTGGGGAGATGGCAAAAAAATCAAAGTTATCGCCGACGAAACCCGACCTCTGTTGCAGGGTGCGAGGCTTACGGTTTATGAGCTTAAACGCGACGGGATACCTGTTACGTTGATAACGGATAACATGGCGGGTTACGTCATGAGCAAAGGACTTATTGACAAGGTTATCGTCGGCGCCGACCGCATCGTCCAAGACGCAGTAATTAACAAAATCGGCACTTACTCCGTGGCGGTGCTGGCGCATGAGCACAAGATACCATTTTATGTTGCAGCGCCAAAATCAACCTTCGACCTAATGCACAAGGCGTCTGATGTGATTATTGAGGAGCGCAAACCCGAAGAAGTCACAAACTTCTGTTTCCAACAAATCGCCCCTGAAGGCGTCAAAGTCATGAACCCAGCCTTCGACATCACCCCGCTAAAATACGTGTCGGCAATTATATGCGAAACCCAAGTTTACTACAACAAAGACTTCGGGTCTTTTAAAAAAATGGCTCAGCCGCCTAAAAAATCGCGCCAAATAAATCGATAATCAAAGTTGTATCGCTGGCGCGCGCTAGTTGAGGTGACTACACATACATACTTTTGTAGTCACCCATCAAAAGGAGCATGTCACGGGATGTGGAATTTGAACCCATGCGGCTTTTCGACCCCAGGCTGAGCCTAAAGAGTGACATTAAAAATTGAATTTATCGAATGAGCGGGCAGTTTCAGAGATAACCCAAATTAGAAGAACAATTGCTTCGTAAGCACGCTATCTGTATTTGCTAAAGCATAATGTTAAAGAGTTAACAAGTCCAAAATGAAGTTATTCACGGTTGATTTTACTGATGACCGAAAACAAAAAATCCCAGCCTCCCGAATTCAGAACCAACGGTACCCTTGCAGAAAAAGGCGTTGTGGTAGCTGAGCAAAGCAATATTGACGCGCTTACATCGCGGGGTTACGGCACGTTAGAAGACAAGGTTTTCACGCTTACATTTTTTGAGGCATTGTACCTTGTGGATAAGGGCATGCTTGAAGTCAAAGACGCAAACGGCAAAGCAGCAGATTTCCAAAGCCTTCTGCACTGCTACGAAGCCAAAAACGAGAACGGGTGGGTAAGCTATCTTGTTTACCGTGACCTGAGAAGCCGCGGCTACGTGGCGAGGGAAGGGTTCGGCACAGGAATTGATTTTCGCATGTACGAACGGGGCGAATACGGCAAAGACACAGCACCCTATTTGGTGATGAGCATGCAGGAAGGCAAACCGTTGGGCATAGACGAGTTAGCCGACGCCATGCAGCAGTGCCAAAGCCAAAAGAAAGAACTAACACTAGCCGTTATGAACCGCCGAGGCGAAATAGTCTACTACTCAGTTTCACAATTAACATTCAAATAAATTCGTGAAAGTATGGCAACCTCAAACTCACATTATAATTAGAACACTGAAGACCACACCAAAAACAGCGTAAACCAGAACTTCCGGGTGCTCTTCGGGTTTGCCTTTGATTTTCCCCCGCTGTCAAGAAATCATACAGTGTACAGTAGACACCACATTTTAGTGCATAGAAAAGACAGTTTAATTGATCAGCCGTTTTTGCCCTTGAATTATAGATGCAGATAAAAAGTTTCAATCACTTTAAGTCGAATACTTCGGCAAGTCCCTGACCTTGACTAATTTGCCTCGCCTACGTAGTTCCTCTATTTCCTTGCAAATTCTGGTTTAGGCCCCCATATGGATTTCATCTGTTCGGGTGTTGCATACGTGGGTTTGCCTGTTCTACGATGTGGTTTTGATGTGATTACTTTTTTGAATTCTTCCATAAAGTCTTCTTGTTTGCTGGAGACTAGCAGGTAGCCTTCTTTAGTTTTCTTTATGATGGGATGTTTCCCAAGTTGTCTTCGTATGGCTGGCGGAAGGTACATTCTGCCTTCTGAGTCGATTTTAACGGATATTTTTTTTGCATTTCCCATAATTACTGATTACGGCAGGCATGCTTTTAAAAACTTGGGCTTTAGCTCGCCTTCGAGTCTTTTATTCTTCGAGCGATTGAGCATAAAACTTACGCTACACGGTTTCTATTAATCTGACAAATTCCTCTTTGGTCAGTCCGGTGTCTTTAATAATCTTGTTAAGTAATCCGGTGCCTATTTCTTCTCCACCGTGAACGGGAACAACTGTGAGCCTTCCATCAGAATGTTTTAGGACCACATGACTACCCCGCTTTCTCACAATTTTAAAACCTAACTTTGAAAGAGCTTTAATTATTTTTTTAGATGATTGTGGTTTCAAGCTCATTCAGCTTGGACCTCTACGAACTGAACTCCCACAAGTTCAGTGTGCCCACGACCCTTCATCCCCTCAGCTTCCAAATAAACTTGAATTGCTTCCTTGATTCTTTCCATAACTTTATCAAGAGTTTTTGCCTGAGTGTGGCAGCCGGGTAATTCTGGAACTGAAGCAACATAATAACCATCCTCATCTCTTTCAACTACTACGCCAAATTTCACGCTATCACCAGTCAACACAAAATGGAAAAACCATTACTAAAGCCTTCTTGCAAAGTCGTCCTTCACATTACTGAAATTGGCTGATCTTGACAATTCAAGCTTTATGCGATAGTTTAAAAGAATAATTGCACCATCTTAAGCAACGGAGAAAAATTGCATGCCTGCTTTCCAGACTGTTCGTGGAATGAGAGATTTACTGGGTGAAGAAGCACAAATCTTCACATACATAATCGCTAAAGCCCGAGAAACCGCCTCGCTTTACGGTTACAAAGAGGTCATTACGCCTGTAGTTGAGCCGCTAGAGCTTTTAAGCGCCAAATCAGGCGAGGAGATTCGCCAGCGCATGTTCATTTTCAAGGACCTCGGAGACCGCCAAGTTGCATTGCGCCCCGAATTCACCGCGTCAATCGCACGCTTAGCCACAACCGCTTTGAAAAATGAGCCCAAACCACTGAGGCTTTTTTCTGTGGGAAGCGTTTACCGCTATGATGAGCCACAGCGCGGGAGATATCGGGAGTTTTGGCAGTCCAACTTTGAACTGATGGGTTCAGGCAGGCCAGAGGCAGACGCCGAAATCGTCTTGTTGACAAACAGTTTGATGAAAGGGTTGGGTTTGCAGGGTTACGCCTTCAAAATCGGGCATATAGGCGTAATACGGGGCATTCTTAGCCAAGAAGGCGTAGACGAAAAAACCCAAAACGCAATTCTGCAACGGATGGATAAGAAAGAGTATGAGGAAGCGTTCAAACTAGCGCCCACAAACCGATGCCGCAACATGCTGGAAGGATTACTCGCCCTTAAAAGTGATGACTGTTTTGAAACGGTTGAAAAAATAAAAAGTTACGTGGCTGATTATGAGAAGGCGAGGGTTGCCGCGGAAAACCTCTGTGAAATCCTTAAGCTTGTGGTCGAGAGCGGGTGCCCCGTGCAGGTTGTTGAGCCCGCGTTCGCCAGGGGCTTAGAGTATTACACGGGCATGATTTTTGAAATCTACATTCCACAAATAGACATCGCGTTGGGCGGCGGAGGCAGGTACGATAGGCTCATTGAACTGTTCGGCGGCGAACCCACGCCAGCAGTTGGCTGTGCACACGGAATTGACCGGATCGCGCTTGCACTGCAAACCCAGAAGGCAACACTGGCAGGTAAGGTTGGGAAAAGGGTTCTTGTTCTTGCAGTAAATGATTCCTTGAAGGTTGAGGCGTTGAAAATTGCTCAAATCCTCATAAGTTCAGGCGTTATTGTTGAGTTTGAAATTATGGGCCGAAAGATGGCTAAAGCCTTGGAGGATGCGGACAAGCGACAAGCCGATTTCGCAGTGATCGTCGGCGAACGCGAGCTCAAAGAGGGAGCCGCGGTGCTGAGGAATTTAGCTAAACGGGAACAAACAATCGTTCCCATTAAAGAGATGGTTGAAAAAATCAAAGGCTAAACATTCAATTCCTTGTTTGCGGTGCCTCTTTTATCATAGAAAAAGCACCGTTTCATGTTGAAAGTGCGCGGCTTTGAGCGTATGTTGAGCCATGTTGAATCATAGTTGGAGCCTGATAGAAGCACATAGCAGACCGAGGACGTAGGCTAAGCACACACAAACTCCGCTACCGATAGGGATACCTCATTTTTGTAACAAAATCCAGCCACAAAAATCTAAGAAAAATAAACAAAGAAAGGAAAGGGGAGCTTAGCCTTAGGCTTAGAGTCGTTTGAGGTAACGGTTAACTTCCCACTCGGTGACTTGTGTGCGGTAGAGGTCCCATTCTCTGCGTTTTTCACGCAGAAAATTTTCGAAGGCGGTTTCGCCTAGTGTTTCACGCATCAAATCGCTGGTTTCCAGCTCGTCTAGGGCTTCTTGCAGTGATTCTGGCAGCGAGACGATGTTTCGTTCTTTGCGTTCTTCATAGGTCATTTGGTAAACGTTTAATTCCACTGGGTCGCCTGGGTCAATCCTGTTTCTGATGCCATCCAAACCAGTCGCTAAAAGCACGGCAAACTGTAGATATGGGTTTCCTGCACCGTCGGGGCAGCGAATTTCGCATCGGGCAGCGTTTTTTCTTCCGCCGAAATTTGGAACACGGATAAGCGGTGAGCGATTTTTGTGTGCCCAAGCAAGATACACTGGTGCTTCGTAGCCGGGCACTAATCGTTTGAAGCTGTTGGGCCATGAGTCAAGGATTGCGCACATTTTGCGTCCGTGAGCCAGTTGCCCCCCGATAAAGTTTCTAGCCAGGTCGGATAAGAAACCGTTCTTCTCATCGTCAGCGTAAAAGAGGTTTTGCGACACACTTTTGTTCCAGAGGCTTTGATGGGTGTGCATTCCTGAACCGTTTATGCCAGAGAAGGGTTTAGGCATATACGTAGTTATGTAGCCGTTTCTTGCACCGACTACTTTTCCGCACATTTTCATAGTAATAGTTCGATCAGCCGTTTTCAGGGCTTCGTCATATTTGAAGTCAATTTCGTTTTGACCCAAGGCTACTTCATGATGGGAAATTTCGATATCTATGCCGAAAGCTTCAGCGGTGTCAGCGATTTCACGTCTCAAATCATCAGTTAAGTCGCCAGGATGAAAATCAAAATACCCAGCCATGTCTATCGGCGTCGGCAACCCTCCTGTTTCGCTTTCTTCAACTATGAAAAATTCCAGTTCTGGAGCACACATAAACGTGTAGCCTGCTTTGGACGCTTTATCAGTGACACGCTCAAGAACGTACCGTGGATCCCCTTCGAAACGCTTGTCTTGGGGAGTGTAAATGTCGCATAGCAGCCGTGCAGAAGATTTTTCTTTCGGTCGCCAAGGCAGAACCGCGAAGGTTGTGGGGTCAGGGTACAGCACCATGTCTGATTCTTCAATAGGTCTATAGCCTGTTATGGAGGATCCGTCGAAAGATTGGCCGTTTTCAAATATTGACTCAATGTTTTTTGAGCTTACAGCTAAATTCTTTAACATACCGTTAATGTCGGTGAATTGAAGCCGGATGAATTTAATTTCTTGTTCACTTATATCTTGAGTTACTTTTGTTACGCTCTCTTTCCAAGCAGCATCTTTGAAGTTTCTCATTTTCTATCCACCTTTACCTACATCTAATAACTATTTATTTAATAGGTGTTTAAGCCTAAATATATTTAACGTTTAACAAAATATTTTTATGGAAAATACTTAATTGTTCAAAGTGAGGAATTGATAAAATTTTCATAATTAACGCCAAAACGGCTTCAACTTTAAAATAGCAATGCTTTAAAAGGAAAGAAGATATATCCAGAGGATAACTGGGAAGAAAAATGAATAACTGGAAAATCATAAACAAAATAGCCTTCTTTTTCGGCATAACATTCGCAATATTTACGGTGTTAGCCGCATTATTTAATTACGAATTTAGTAAGGTGTATTATGAGCCAGGCGCTCCTGCGAACTTATTTACATTTAGTTATTTAGCAGCAATGTTGCCGTTCCTAGCCGCCGCCGTTCTTTCATTCACAGCGTATGCATTCACCCAAAGCGCAGCAAAATCAGAAGTCGAACAGGAAACAGAAACACCAGAAAAGGAAATGCAGCAAACAGAAATGAAACCTGAGCCAGAAGAAGTCTTCGAAGAGCCGAAAGAAGACTCTGACGAGACCCAAACCTAAACCTTTTTACCTTTTTTCGCTTCATGGGAAACGAGACTTTTCAAAATATTATAATTTTCTAAAAATCATTGATCATATGCTTCAAGCTGCCTTTTTGCTGCTTATCAATTTTGATAGAATGTTGTTAGAGAATAATCCAAGTCTTCTTGGCGTTTGCAAAATGCCTTGTTTGCGAGGTTAATTTAAAAAGAAAGAGAATAAGTAAAAAAAATACTTCAACTTGCTTAGTAGTCTAGGTACTTCATTATTTCCCATGGCGAAACGTAGAGGCAATACTGGTTCCAATCGTTTGTTTTCAGCTCAATGAACGCGTCGAAAACATGTGTGCCTAAGGTTTCTTTTATGACGTCGTCGTTTTCCATTTCATCTAATGCGCCTTTAAGCGTAGTCGGGAGTTCTTTTATGCCTAGTTCTTTGCGTTTTGCTTTGCTGAGTTTGTAAACGTCTTCGTCAACTGGGTCGCCTGGGTCAAGTTTCTTTTTGATTCCGTCGAAACCAGCCATCATGATGCATGCGAATGCCAGGTACGGGTTGCATGAGGGGTCTACGCCTCGGTATTCGACGCGTTTTTGTGCTTGGTGAGAAGGACCTTTATAGTACATTGGTATGCGTGCGAGTGCTGACCGATTAGCTCTGGACCACATAACGTATATTGGAGCTTCGAAGCCTGGTACAAGCCGCTTGTAACTGCTCACTGTTGGGCAACATACTGCGGTTAAGGCTTTAGCGTGGGCAAGTATGCCTCCGACGTAGTATCTGCCGGTTTGGCTGAGTTCGCAGTAGTCATCTTCTCCGTCATACATCGCGTTTTTGCCAGCCTTCCATATGCTTGAGTGAACGTGCATGCCGCTTGCGTTGTCCAAGTAGATGGGTTTGGGCATGAATGTGGCGATTAAACCGCGTTTTTTCGCGATGTTTTTAGCGACAAACTTGAAGAATATGGCTCTGTCAGCTGTGTCAAGCAGCTCTCCGTATTTGTAATCAATCTCCACTTGCCCCACGGTAGCGACTTCATGGTGATGCTTCTCAATTGTTAATCCGAAATTGTCTTCAAGGACCTGCGAAACCTCATTTCTGTACTCTACAGTTGTGTCTTCTGGCGGGGTTCGATAGTAAGCTTCTTTTGGTCTTAAGATGAAGCCGCCAGGCGTTATTTCTGGGGAATTAGGCACAACTCTGGGTGCACCCCATGCGTCTCCTTCGCCGCTTTTTGGAGCAGCCCAAAGGTCCCAGGTCATTTTGGTAGGGTCAATTGAGGTAAATACGAAGTGTTCAAGTTCAGGAGCGAAAATTCCAGTGTACCCCATGTCTTTGGCTGCTTTAATTGCTCTTTTTGCGACATAACTTCTTGGGTCAACGACTGAGGGTTCTTTTCCGCCGAATGCTTCATAGACGTCTCCGAGTATAATTGCGCTTTTTTGCGCTTCGTCAGTAACCCACGGCATGATGGAGAGAGTTTTTGCGTCGGGCATAAAAATCATGTCTGATTCTTCAATTGATTTGAAGCCACGTACTGAGGATCCGTCGAAGCCTACACCTTCCGTGAAGGCTGTTCCGGTCAGATATTCTCTTGCAGGCAAAACCATGTCTTGAAGTATACCTCTTACATCGACAAATGCGCTGTGCACCCATCGAATATTATTTGCTTTGAGGGTTTCTATTGCTTTCTTTACTTGTTCATCCATGACTTTCACCATATTAAATCATATGTTTGAGAATCCACTTAAAACGTAAACGTATATAAGCTTATCCCCCGTATGTTTGAATAAACGTTCACTTCAAAATCCCATTTTCTAAGGCGAAACAAGCCGATTTAACCGTAATCTGCGCTCAATGCTATATAAATTAAATTAGTAACCTAAAAATCGCCCCGTTTTTCTCTACGCAGAAAATCCCCAACATCCAGCACATTTTTAACCGCAACTTTACGGTCAGCCCCATTTAAAGCATCCATTATAGAACCAAACCCGAGACATTCACCAAACTCGTTAAGCACCAAAGTCGCATCACCCTTACGCTTAGACCCCATCACCTTAACTACGCCTCCTTGGAAGATGTCTCTGCCGCAGATGAAAAGCCAAGCCGCCTTCCGATCAACCACAACCTTGTTTGCCGCTACATCCACCAACATGTTCAGCAGGTTGAAGCTGGGAAAGAAACCCCCGTTCTTGCCCACTTTGCCAAGGTACAAGCCAGCATAAAAAAAGTCCTCTTGCCCAACCTTTTTCAGGCGAGGATTCAAAAGATAAAACCGTTGGCTTTTTTCAAGTATAAACTCGGGGTTAAAGGCGACGTTGGCTCCAAAACGAGAGGCAAAAACTTCATACGGCCTCATTGTACCGGCACCTTTTTTAGTTTACACACAAAGAAACCCTGCGTTTTTTCAGGCCAGATTCTTCTGCAGTTGGCAACTTGAGAGTCAAGTTTTCTGCCAAAAACCTCAGTTAACCCATTCACCCCGATACAATCAATGTGTTGAATCTGCAATCCCAAGTTTTTGACTGCCCAATCCATGTTTAACTCGTCTTCCTCGGGCTCCAGCGAACAGGTAGAATAAACCATTTCGCCATTTGCCGCTAAACATTTCACCGCCTCGGTTAGAATTTCACGTTGCACCTTCGAGTTCCGCTCTACGTCGGCAAAGGTTCTTCGGTAAAACCATTGGCTATCCGAAGCAAAGTTGCCCGAGCAAGGAACATCCAAAAGTATGCGGTCAAAAGTGCGGTTCAAAGTTGCGGCTTGCCTTGCATCTATATTGTAGACGATTGTGTTGCTGACGTGGCAACGCTCTAAATGGTTCGCCATCGCCACCAACCGCTCCTTACTCGCATCTAAAGCTATTATGGCACCGCTGTTCGCCATCAAATCTGCAAGGTGAACGGTTTTACCTCCGGGTGCCGCCGAAGCATCCAACACTGTTTTGCCATTTAGTGCCGTGAACAGTGAGGCGGGAATTTGTGCGGCTGCTTCCTGAACAGAGTACAAGCCAAGCAGGTATTCGGCTGTGGCGCCTGCAGAAACCTTCGATTTCGCCACCCAGTATCCTGATGGCAAAAAAGGTATTTTCTCAAGTACGACGCCTAAACTATGGAGTCTATCTGGAAGATTCTTGCTTTTAGTGTTTGTTTGATTTATCCTTATTGATTGCCTCAGCTGAACTTCCGTGTATTTCCAGCCAAGTTCGGCGTAGCGGTCAATGAAAAATTGTTTAGCTGACATCACCTCTACATTGCAAGGAGTGAATAAAAACTTTGCATCAGCCCCGACCCAGTTTCTGATTTACTTGCTCCTGTGCGCGATGTACTGCTTTAATTTTTATAGTTGAAAATTAACTTGTAGCGGGGAAAGTAATTGCCGAATTCCGTTGCTAATGCACCCGAAACATTTGTGGAAAAGGAGAAGAAGGCTCGAGAGGTTATAGAGGCGTGTAGAACAGAACACGGCTTCAACGCAAGTACACGACACTATCACCAGTTATGGCTAAGAGACATGGTCTTCTCGGAAGATGCCCTGCTAAACCTTGGATACCTCAGGGATGTCGAAAATCACTTATCCGAATTTATAAAATTTCAGCGTAGCAGTGGGCAGATGCCAACAGTGATTGATTACAGCTCCAGCAAATTCTTTCGTCAAAGGTATCAATGCTGCCCCTCTGATACGGAAATTTTGTTTGTCATAGGGATGCACAAGTATGCTGCGATTGCAGGCAACAAGTTTTTCGAAGAAAATAAGGAAGCTGTGAAATCATGCGTTGCCTTTATTGAGGGCAAACTTGATGCGCATCGGCTTATCCCAGGCATGGATTGGAGGGATGCAATGCCAGTCTACATAGGCAAGTGCCTTCTTTCAAACCAGATGCTTCTGGCTGACATGTACGAATTGTTGGGAAACTCCGCAGCATCGTGCTTAATCAAAGAAAATGTGAACAAGTTCTTTTATTTGGAGGATCTGGGCTGGTATGCAGACGCCATAAGTTGGGATGGCGGTGAACTAAAGCAGGATTATCAGTTTGATAGCTTCGGAAACGCTTTAGCCATCATAAATGGAACTGCGTCGAACCGGGTTTCCAGAGGCATCTTGGAGGTTTTTAACGTTGCAAAAACACCTTTCGGCTACAGAAACATCATGCCATACCACGAATTCAATAGAGAAAAGGCACTGGTGACATGGTATAGAACGTGCCGGGTACCGTTTGGCGTATTTCTCAGAAACAGGCCTGGCAAATACCAGAACTCCTCGATATGGCCGTTCGTCGAGATAAGAGTGATTGATGCACTAAGAAAACTGCAAGTCACAAGCGAAGCTCAAGCAGCAACCAGCTTATTGATTGAGCGAAAGGGCTTCAACGAGTTCTACGATCCAAAAACCGGGGCGCCGAACGGAAGCGAGGGACAGCTTTGGACGGCAGCGGCTACGCTTTCGGCAATTAACCGTTGCAGGTCTTGAAAACCAACTTAAGGAAAACCGAACCTTCCGCCGAGCCCGAAACCGACAATAACTTCAACATGGAGTCAACATCGAAAGTCGCTTTTCGCTCATCCTAAAGTCGCAACGTTCAATCAGAAGCCAAGCCTAAACCAGAAAAGTAATCCAAAACCTAAAGAGCAGCAGCGGAAAATCGCAACTTTCAAAGGGGCAAAATCGCAACTTAAATTTTCAAACAAAACATGAACCCAAAAACAGCGAAGTCAACTCAGAAACCACTCCAAAGTGTTTCAAAGAAGCTTGCCATAAGGTTAATAGGCTACAAATTCGCTTTCCATGTAGTTTATCACTTTGAGTGTTTACTAAAATGCCAGATATAATTAAAAAACAAACATTGAAAGTTACCAACTTTACGAAAATGGAGAATGAATAAGTATGGCGCGTTATAGGCAAACCGAAGAAATTTGTAAACTGATGGACAACCCAACCATCATCAGGAACACCAGCATCATCGCACATGTTGACCACGGAAAAACCACCCTCTCCGACAGCCTTCTAGCCGCAGCAGGCATCATCAGCACACAAACTGCTGGGCAGAAACTGTTTCTTGACTCATGGGATCTTGAGCAGAAACGCCAAATGACCGTTTTCGCTTCAAACGTCAGCTTAGTCCACACGTACCAAGGCCAAGATTACCTCATCAACCTCATCGACACACCCGGCCACATTGACTTTTCAGGCGCCGTAACCAGAAGCCTCAGAGCAGTTGACGGAGCACTTGTAGTTGTGGATGCCGTTGAAGGCCCCATGACCCAGACAGAAACCGTTTTGATGCAGGCCTTGCGTGAACGTGTGAAACCGATTCTTTTCATAAACAAAGTTGATAGGCTCATAAAGGAAATTAAACTTACTCCTCTGGAGATTCAAAAAAGATTCGCAAAGATTCTCATGAGAGTAAACAATCTAATTGAGAAGTATGCACCTCCAGAACATAAGAAGGATTGGCAGGTTACTGTTGAAGATGGTCGTGTAGCTTTCGGCTCAGCACTTCACAAATGGGGTCTAAACATTGACCACATGAAACTAAAGAAAGTCACCTTCCAAGATATCATCGACGCATACTCGGGCGACCCCATAGATGTTGGGCGAAAAGTCGATGAATTAAGCAAGAAAGCACCGCTACCAGACCCAATTCTAGACATGTTCGTAAAACACTTACCAAACCCATTCCAAGCACAACCTTACAGACAACCCCAGATTTGGCCGGGAGACGTAAACAGCACAACGGGCGTAGGCATGGCTAAAGTAGATCCTAATGCTCCATTGCTCATGTGCATATCAACAATTGAAGTTGATCCTCACAGCGGAACCGTTGCAATCGGCAGAATCTTCAGCGGCTCAGTCACGAGAGGAAAAGTAGTTCAGCTTGTAAGCAGCAACCAAAAAGGCACTGTACAGCAGGTTTTCATGAGTATGGCAACAGACCGAGTCATCATTGACCGTGTTCCAGCAGGCAACATCGGAGCCATCTCAGGTTTACCCTCTATACATGTCGGCGAAACCATTGCTGAAGAAGGAATAGAAGTACATTCGTTTGAAGGGTTAAGATATGTTTCTGACCCAGTCGTAACAGTGGCTGTTGAGCCGGAAGACGTCAAAGACCTGCCATTGTTCGATAAAGTCATGCATAAACTTACAACAGAAGACCCTAACCTTCACTTCATCATGAACAAGGAAAGCGGCGAATTCCTTCTATCAGGTATGGGTGAGCTTCACCTCGAAATCACCGCTTACCGCATGCAAGAAGCAGGCTTAAAAGTAAAACTAAGCAAACCCATTGTTATTTACCGAGAAACCATAAGTCACGATTACCGTGGTCCACCAATAATGGGCAAGAGCCCCAACAAACACAATAAACTGTGGATAACCATTGAGAAACTCTCAGATGACGTTATTGAAGCAATAAAGTCTGATAAAATTAATGACATGCAAAACAAAGATGAACGAACTAAACAACTACGTGCATTAGGTTGGGCACCAGACGAAGCTAAAGGCGCAGTAGCGGTTGAAGAAAACAACATCCTTTGCAATCGTATCAGAGGAAGACAGTACGTGGAGGAGGTCCTTGACCACATTAAAACTGGGTTCCGCGAGGCTGTGCACACTTCACCTTTAGCTAAAGAACCAGCT
>Ga0187891_1001002_pt1 | contig 25597 bp, 22 predicted proteins | sample June2016WEW_21_4_FD_132990 | JGI IMG/M metagenome (GOLD analysis project Ga0187891, IMG submission 132990) | Peatland microbial communities from SPRUCE experiment site at the Marcell Experimental Forest, Minnesota, USA - June2016WEW_21_40 | ecosystem: Environmental > Terrestrial > Soil >... | reverse complement strand
GTTTGCGAACTTCGGAATCGAAGGACACTAGCAACGTATTGATCTAGTGTGGCTTTGGTTCAGAAGTCCGCATGACGAGTTCGCGGCAAAAATGATGCGGACTTCTGAACCGCCACACTAGGTAACCGGACTCTGCCAAGCAGTCATCCCGCCGGTCTGCCGCAGCGCTTCACCGGCGGCCATGGCGGCTGCGACCGCGACGTTGAGCGAACGCAGGCCCGGGCGCATCGGGATCGTGAGGCGGGCATCAGCCGCGGCGTGAACCTCCGCCGGCACGCCCGCCGATTCGCGCCCGAACAGCAGGATGTCGTCCGCCCGGTAGCGATAATCCAGATAGGAGAGGGACGCAGCCGTCGTGAACAGCAGCAGGCGGTGGCCCTGGCCGCTGCGCCAGGCCGCGAAACTTTGCCACGATCGGTGCCGCGTGATCGCCACGGCGTCGAGGTAGTCCATTCCGGCGCGGCGGAAGGCGCGGTCGGTGACGGGGAATCCGGCCGGTTCGATGATATCGGCCGCGATGCCGAGGCAGGCGCAGAGGCGCAAAATCGTTCCGGCGTTCTGCGGAATGTCGGGTTCATAGAGGGCGATGCGCATGCGGAACACCCGGGACCGGCCGGAGGATGACGCGCGCCGCGGCCGCTGACGGCACGCTGTTTCCCGGCTGCGGCGCGGGCAGGCCAGCCGCCGCGCCGAGCTTTCACGGCGCCTTCGATGGCACACTTGCGCTCTCGCGGTAAGGGTGCCAATAAAACGCCGCCGGATTGCGTCGTTTCTGAACCTCCCCCAGGTTGCTTGCTGCCCTATCAACTCGTTTCCAATATCGCGCCCGAGAACGCACAAGGTTGGACCATGAGCGGACATTCGATCTACGAGCCGCAGAGTTCCTTCATGCAATGGCTGGAGCGGCGGCTGCCGGTTGCCAGCCTGGCCTATTCGTCTTTCATCGCCTATCCGACGCCGCGCAACCTGAACTACTGGTGGACGTTCGGCGGCATTCTCAGCTTCATGCTGGGTGTGCAGATCATCACCGGCATCGTGCTGGCGATGCATTACACGCCGCATGTCGACTTCGCCTTCAATTCCGTCGAAACGATCATGCGGGACGTGAATTACGGCTGGCTGTTGCGCTACCTGCATGCCAACGGCGCCTCGTTCTTCTTCGTCGCCGTCTATGCCCACATCGCCCGCGGCATGTATTACGGCTCCTGCAAGGAGCCGCGCGAGGTGCTGTGGATCCTCGGCGTCATCCTGTTCCTGCTGATGGTGGTCACCGGCTTCATGGGCTACGTGCTGCCGTGGGGCCAGATGAGCTTCTGGGCGGCGACCGTCATCACCAACCTGTTCTCGGCGTTCCCGGTCGTGGGTGACCCCATCGTCACCTGGCTGTGGGGCGGCTATGCCGTCGGCAATCCGACGCTCAACCGCTTCTACTCGCTGCACTACCTGTTGCCGTTCGTCATCGCCGGCGTGGTGGTGCTGCACGTCTGGGCGCTGCACATGGTCGGGCAAAACAACCCGACCGGCGTCGAGCCGAAGACCGAGAAGGATACCGTCGCCTTCACGCCCTACGCCACCGCCAAGGACGCCTTCTTCATCGGCTTGTTCTGCCTGTTCTTGGCCTGGTTCGTCTTTTACATCCCCAACTATCTCGGCCATTCCGACAATTACATTCCGGCCAATCCCAGCCAGACCCCGACGCACATCGTTCCGGAATGGTACTATCTGCCGTTCTACGCCATTCTCCGCGCCATCCCGAGCAAGCTTCTCGGCGTCATCGCGCTCGGCGGCTCGATCGTGCTGCTCGCCTTCCTGCCCTGGCTCGATACCTCGCGCGTGCGCTCGGCGAGTTATCGGCCGCTTTACCGGCAGTTTCTGCTGGTCTTCTTCGTGGTGGTGATCGGATTGGGCTATCTCGGCTCGAAACCGCCGGAGGGCGGTTACGTGATCGCCGGGCGAATTCTGACCGCGTATTACTTCGCGTTCCTGTTGATCATCCTGCCGCTGCTCGGGCTGTTCGAGAAAACCAAACCGCTGCCGAACTCGATCTCGGAGGCGGTGCTGCGCGAAGGCATTCCGATCGGCGCGTCGGCGCCGCCGCCGTCGTCGGGCGGACGGGCTTAGAGAGGCCGGCCATGAACGCTCATCGCAGCATCGTCGTGGCGCTTGCGCTCGCGGTTTCCGTCTCGGCGCCCTGCCTGCGCGCAGCGCTCGCGCAAGAAGCCGAGGTCCCGCCGCCGCAACGCTGGTCGTTCGCCGGGCCGTTCGGGCTCTATGATCCGGAGCAGCTGCAGCGCGGCTTCAAGGTCTATCGCGAGGTCTGCTCCACTTGCCACAGCTTGAAGCTGTTGGCGTTCCGCAACCTCGCCGATCCCGGCGGCCCCGGCTTCACCGAAGCGCAGGCGGAGGCCATCGCGGCCGGATTCCAGGTGACCGACGGTCCGAACGACCAGGGCCAGATGTTCCAGCGGCCGGGGCGGCTTGCCGATCATTTCCCGCCGCCGTTCCCCAACGACCAGGCCGCGCGCGCCGCGCTGGGCGGGGCGCTGCCGCCCGATATGTCGGTGCTTGCCAAGGCGCGCGGCTACGAGCGCGGCTTCCCGTGGTTCATCGTCGACGCCTTCACGCAATACCAGGAAGAAGGCCCCGACTACATTCATGCCATTCTCAACGGTTACGAGAATCCGCCCGCCGGCTTCACGTTGCCGCCGGGCGCGGAGTACAACAAATATTTCCCCGGCCACGCCCTCGGCATGCCCAAGCCCTTGAGCGACGGCCAGGTCGAATATACCGACGGCACCCCGACCACCGTGGATCAATATGGCCGCGACGTCGCCGCCTTCCTGGCGTGGGCGTCGGAGCCGAAGCTTGATGAGCGCAAGCGGCTCGGCTTCCAGGTATTCGTCTATCTGATCGTGCTGATCGGCCTGCTCTATTTCACCAAGAAGCGCATCTGGCATGCGGTCAAGCATCACCCCGAGCTCACCGAGCCGCGGCCGCCGACCGAATACCGGCGCAGCTGATTCAAGCCAGGATGTTGCGGGCGACCGACGTAACGTTGTCGCGGTCGCGCGACGCAAGTCTACCGGCGCGTCTCAGGATGAAGTCGTTCGGAAGCGTGAACAGCTTCCATCGGACGACGCAGGGACGATTGAAACCGGCGGGTTTTAGGTCTTCGATCGCAACGTCACTCGGCCATTTGGACCCGCCAGCTGTGGTGATCATTGCGCAGATCGAATGGCCGTGTGAGTCGTTGAAGGTGGTGTGAGAGAGAATGAGCGAAGGTCTGCGTTTTTCTGCGGCCAGGTCGACGAAAGGAAAAGGCACGACGACCACGTCGCCGAAATCACAGATCACGAAACGCCTCCTCGTCCGCCGGGGAATTCCATTCCGACAGCGTGTTGCTCAAAGCCTCCAAGTAGGCGTCGGCCGTCCGCACCTCGCGGACTTCGACAACTTCGCCACGTCTCCGCTGAAATGTCTTCCAGATTTCTTTCATGGGCCCGATTGGCTTTATCCCCATGGTAGGGCGGCCGTCTCTGCCGTCACGCATTTTCTCCCACTTGCCGACGATTCCGTCGACTTCCAGTTCGATCACGTCGCCGGGGGCGAGCGAAATGATGCGGTCCTTCAGAGCCTTGCCGCCCTCGATTTGCTTTGCCCACATTGCGTCGTCCTGAATCTCAGCATAAGCCATAGGGGCACCTCCAAAGCGGCTGATTATCTGCAATTTAGGGGTGGGGTGGGGGTGGGGTCAAGCCTCCCTCGCCACCCTTTATCTCCGTTAAAAATCTCCGTTAAAACGCGAAAAGCCTTTTGGGCCGCCGAGATCAACTCAGAACGACCAGCGCCGCATCATGACAAAGCCGCCGTCACCCACGACGGCGGCGATAGCGGCGGCCAGCAGCATCAGCAGGAAGCCGACGATGATCGCCGCCGGAATGGCGGCAAGCGCCGCTTTGACGAAGAAGAGCACTAGGCGGACGAACGGGATGCGCAGGTCGACGATGACAAAGCGCTGGGCGGTATCGCTCATGACGGGGTTCTCCGGTTGCGTCTTCCGCTATCGTTCGCCAGAGTGCGGCCGGCTGCAAGCCGCCCGGCCGCTCCTCTCGATACGCCGGCACGCGACCGAGATAGGATCGGGGAATATGGGTAAGGCCCGACCATGACCACCGTAGCGTGGGACAATGACCTCAAGGCTGCGATCCGCAGCATCCCGGATCATCCCAAGCCGGGCATCATGTTCCGCGACATCACCACGCTGCTTGGTGATGCGCGGGCGTTCCGTCGCACCGTCGACGAGTTGGTGCAGCCCTGGGCGGGCGCCAAGATCGACAAGGTTGCCGGAATTGAAGCGCGCGGTTTCATCCTCGGCGGCGCCGTCGCCCATCAGGTGTCGGCCGGCTTCGTCCCGATCCGAAAAAAGGGCAAGCTGCCTTTCAAACGCGTGAGCATCGGTTATTCGCTCGAATACGGCATCGACGAAATGGAGATGCACGAGGACGCGGTGGTCAAGGGCGAGCGCGTGATCCTGGTCGACGATCTGGTCGCCACCGGCGGCACCGCCGAGGCCGCGGTCAAGCTGTTGAAGCAGCTCGGTGCCGAGGTTTTGGCCGCCTGCTTCGTCGTCGATCTGCCGGAGCTCGGCGGCGCCGACAAGATCAGGAAGCTCGGCGTGCCGGTGCGTACGCTGGTCAGCTTCGAGGGGCATTAGAACGCGCCACGCAGGGCTTGCGTGACGCATTGCCGCGGGCCAGCGGTCGCCTATATCACCTGCATTCGCCGGCCCTCTGGCGGAATCGAGGCCGTGAGGGCAAACTGGTTGACGACCCAAGTAGAGGCCAGCCCCCCATGGCGCTGCGCGACGTCAAGCTCGACGACAAATACGACCTCGGCCATAGCCATGTGTTCGTCACCGGGTTTCAGGTGTTGGTCCGCCTCTGCCTGATGCAGAAGGAACTCGACCGCCGCAGCGGTCTCAACACCGCGGGCTATGTCACCGGCTATCGCGGCTCGCCGCTGGGCGGTCTCGACAGCCAGTTCCAGCGCGCTGCGCCGTTCCTGACCAAGAGCGACGTGCGCTTCCAAGGCGGGATCAATGAGGACCTCGCCGCCACCGCGGTATGGGGCACCCAACAGGCCGAGTTGCGCGGCGAGGGCAAGTACGATGGCGTCTTTGCCATGTGGTACGGCAAGGGGCCCGGCGTCGACCGCACCGGCGACGTTTTCCGTCATGCTAATTTGGCCGGCACCGCGAAAAACGGCGGCGTGCTGGCGCTCATGGGTGACGACCACACCGCCGAATCTTCCACCACGGCGCACCAGTCGGAATACCACTTCATCGACGTCATGATTCCAATCCTCAATCCCGCGGGGGTGCAGGAAGTCCTCGACTATGGCCTCTACGGCTGGGCGATGTCGCGCTTCACCGGCGCCTGGGTGGCGCTGAAGACGATGCACGAGACGATCGAGTCGACGGCCGCCATCGATGCCAGCCTGGAGCGGATCAACATCGTCATTCCGACCGATTTTCAAATGCCGGAGGGCGGGCTCAATATCCGCCTCAATGATCCCATCCTGGCGCAGGAAGCCCGCCTGCATGACTTCAAGCGCGACGCCATGCTCGCCTTCGTGCGCGCCAACAAGCTCAACCGCACCATCACCTCGGGCGGCCGCGATCCGAAGATCGGCATCATCACCACCGGCAAGAGCTATCTCGACGTTCGCCAGGCGTTCGACGAGCTCGGCATCGACGAGGTCAAATGCAACGAGCTGGGCGTGCGCCTTTACAAGGTGGGATGCCCTTGGCCGCTCAGCCGGCGCGAACTCCAGGACTTCGCCGCCGGGCTCGATCTCGTCATCGTGGTCGAGGAGAAGCGCTCGCTGATCGAGGTGCAGGTGCGCGAGGAGCTCTACGGCACCTCAAATCAGCCGGTTTGCATCGGCAAGCGGGACGAGCAGGGTAATTGGCTGTTCCCGGTCAAGGGCGCGCTCGATTCCAACGAGGTCGCGATCTGCATCGGCGAGCGGTTGTTGAAGTACCACCGCAACGACGACATCGCGCAGCGTGTGGCGCGGTTGAAGGACTTCCAGCGCATCGCCGCGGAGACGCGCGACATCGCCCAGCGCATCCCCTATTTCTGCTCCGGCTGTCCGCACAACTCCTCGACCGTGGTGCCGGAGGGCATGCGCGCCTATGCCGGTATCGGCTGCCATTTCATGGCGCAGTGGATGGACCGTTCGACGCTCGGCTACACGCAAATGGGCGGCGAGGGCGCCAACTGGGTCGGCGAGGCGCCGTTTTCCAGACGCGGTCACGTTTTCCAGAATCTCGGCGACGGCACCTACAATCATTCCGGCTACATGGCGATCCGCGCCGCGATCGCCGCCAAGACCAACATCACCTACAAGATCTTGTTCAACGACGCCGTGGCGATGACGGGCGGCCAGGCCAATGACGGCGGGCTGAGCGTGCCGCAAGTCGCCCGCCAGGTTGCCGCCGAAGGCGCCAAGCGGGTGGTCGTGGTCACCGACGAGCCGGACAAGTATCCGCGCGACACCGCATGGCCGGCCGGGCTGACTGTCCACCATCGCGACGATTTGATGGAGGTGCAGAAGGGGCTTGCGGAGATTCCCGGCGTCACCGTGCTGATCTACGACCAGACCTGTGCGGCGGAAAAGCGCCGCCGCCGCAAGCGCCACACTTTTCCCGATCCCGACAAGCGCGTCATCATTAACGAACTTGTCTGCGAGGGCTGCGGCGATTGCGGCGTGAAGTCGAACTGCGTTTCAGTGCAGCCGCTCGAGACCGAGTGGGGAAGAAAGCGCACCATCGATCAATCGAGCTGCAACAAGGACTTTTCCTGCGTCAAGGGCTTCTGCCCGTCGTTCGTCACCGTGCACGGCGCCAAGCTGAAGAAAGGCGCCGGCGTCGCCGCCGATCACGATCTGGCGGTGCTGCCCGAGCCGAAGCTGCCGCCCATGGCGCGGACCTACAACATCATCGTCACCGGCGTCGGCGGCACCGGCATCGTCACCATCGGCGGTATATTGGGCATGGCCGCGCATCTCGAAGGCCGCGGCGTCGGCGTGCTCGACATGGCGGGCCTGGCGCAGAAGGGCGGCGCGGTGTTCAGTTACATTCGCTTCGCCGAGAAGCCGCAAGGCATCCACGCCATCCGCGTCGCCGCCGGCCGCGCCGATCTCGTGCTCGGCGGCGACATCGTGGTCGCCGGCACGCGCAAGATTCTGGCCGCGGTCAAGCGCGGCGCCACCCAGATGGTGGTCAATACCGCCGAATTCCTGCCCGGCGAATTCACCCGCAACGCCGATTTCTCGCTGCCGACCGAGCGGCTCAAGCGCACCATCACCGCCGATGCCGGCCCTGACAAGACGCATTTCATCGACGCTTCGCGTCTGGCCACCGCGCTGTTCGGGCAATCGATCGGCACCAACATGTTCCTGGTCGGCTACGCCTATCAGCTCGGCGCCATTCCGTTGTCGGCCGCCGCCATCGAGCGGGCGATCGAGCTCAACGGCGAGGCGGTCGCCATGAACCAGGCCGCGTTTCACTGGGGGCGCCGCGCTGCGGTCGATCGCGCGCAGGTCGAGGCGCTGGCCAAGCCGGCGACGGCAGCGGCCAGCGATGCGCGGCACCTCTCCGAATCGTTCGACGAGACGGTGGCGCGGCGCGTGAAGTTCCTCACCGCTTATCAGAATGCCGCCTATGCGGCGCGCTATCGGGCGGTGGTCGACAAGGTCAAGGCGGCGGAGGCCGCGCGCGCGCCCGGCAAGTGCGGACTGGCCGATGCGGTGGCGCGCTATCTGTTCAAGCTGATGGCCTATAAGGACGAATACGAAGTGGCGCGGCTCTATAGCGACGGGGCCTTCCTCCAGCAGGTCGCCGGCACCTTCGCGGGTGACAATCTGCGCTTCGAGTTTCATCTGGCGCCGCCGCTCTTGGCGCGGCGCGACCGCACCACCGGGCTGCCGCGCAAGATGAGTTTCGGCCCCTGGCTGTTGTCGGCCTTCCGGCTATTGGCAAAGCTCAAGTTCCTGCGCGGCACGCCGTTCGACCCGTTCGGCCGCACGCGCGAGCGCCGCACCGAACGCAAGCTGATCGAGGATTACGTCTCCATGCTCGATCAGGCGCTCGCCGCGCTGACGCCCGACAATCACCACCTCGCGGTCGGCCTGGCCGCGATCCCGGAGAAGATCCGCGGCTTCGGCTACGTCAAGGAGCGGCATCTCCTCGCCGCCAAGGCCGACGAAGCGGCTTTACTGGAACAATTCCGCGCCGGCGCGCCGGCACTGCTCAAAGCTGCGGAATGACGCCGTCAGACATTGGCGGTTGAAGCGTGTGCTCCGGCTCATACGTTGGCGGGTGTCGTCTCGCGAGCAATCGAGTCGGATGAGGCGTGCTGATTATATGCCGTGGCCCTTCAGCATCTCACTGCACGCTTTGCTGAGTTTCGCCCGGTGCTCCTGCAGGCAGGACAACATTTCGAATTGATCTGGAGGCAGCTCGCGTTGAGCAGGGAACACATGCTGGCAATAGCGGTGGGAATCGACCTTGCATGCGTCATCGTCCGGCGCGGCGTTCGGCCGGGCCCGGTTCTGCGCTGAGGCGACATTCGCGATCAAAAGCAAGATAATGGCAAACGAGATACCGCGAACCATGATCGCTTCCTTGTTGAGCCGATAAATCGGCATGCCGAGGAATAGGGCCACATTGAGGTTTCGGCCGTCAATGCGCAAATGTGGCCTGCCGGCAGGTATTTACGCGGCGTGGCGTTTGCGCGCATGCAAGGGAATCCGCAATCGGGTATGGTGAAGCCATGAACGACGCGCCGCCCGTCCCGCCGCCAATTTCGGACCAGCCTGCCAACGAACTGGCGCCGCCCATTCAGCCGGGTGAGCCCGAGCGGCCGATCGTTGGGCCGGCTCTCGGCGAGCCGGCCGCGCCAATGCCGCCGGAAGCTCCGGCACCGGCCGCGCCGACCGCCGCCCCGGCCGCTTCCGGTATCGGCGTGCTCCTGGTTAATCTCGGCACGCCGGACGCCGCCGAGCCGGCCGCAGTCCGCCGTTATCTGAAGGAATTCCTCACCGATCCGCGCGTGATCGAGAAGAATTCGCTACTTTGGAAAATAGTGCTCAACGGCATCATCCTGCCGCTGCGGTCGCGGCGCAAAGCGCGCGACTATGAGAAAATCTGGAATCACGAGAAGGATGAATCGCCGCTCAAGACCATCACGCGGTCGCAGGCAGAAAAACTCGCCGGCATTCTCGAGCCGCTCGGCAACCATGTCGTCGTCGACTGGGCGATGCGCTACGCCAATCCCTCGATCGCTTCGCGGCTCGAGGCGCTGATCGCTCGCGGCTGCGACCGTATTCTGCTTATGCCGCTCTATCCGCAATATGCGGCGCCGACCACCGCGACGGTGTGCGATGAGGCGTTCCGCTACCTGATGACGCTGCGCCGGCAGCCGGCGCTGCGCATCATGCCGGCCTACTACGACGATCCGTATTACATCGAGGTGCTGGCGTCTTCGCTCAAGGCCGAGCTGAAGGCGCTGCCGTTCGAGCCGGACGTCATCGTCGCCTCCTATCACGGCATGCCGCAGGAGTACGTGCAAAAGGGCGATCCGTACGAGAGCCAATGCGTGACGACGACGCAGCTGTTGCGCGCCCAGCTCGGCTACGACGAAAACAAATTGATGTTGACCTACCAGTCGCGCTTCGGCCGCGCCCGCTGGCTGCAGCCCTATACGATCAAGACGGTGAAGGCGCTCGCCAAGAAGGGCGTGAAGAACCTGGTCATGATCATGCCGGGCTTCTCCGCCGATTGCCTGGAAACGCTGGAGGAGATCGCGGTCGAGAACGCCCACGTGTTCAAGCGTAACGGCGGGCAGAACTTCGCCGCCATACCATGCCTCAACGACAGCGAGGCCGGCATGCTGATGATCTGGCAGCTCGCCATGCGCCAGCTCAAGGGCTGGGTGTGATCGCACAGCGTCGTCAGGGCTCGCCGCCGTGCAGCGCCCGGGAATAACGGTAGCCGCGCCCCCATCATCAACCTGTCGTTAACCATATCCGTTCTAACTCCGTTAACCATCGGGGCCAGCGCGGCGGCCCGTGCTGGTCATGGTGCGGCCGTCGCACGGGGAAGGCCCGCGCGCCGGCGCAGCTCCTTGACGGTGGTTCGCTTTGGCAGCTTCCGGGGTGACGCGGACAGCGGGGACGGTGCGCTTGGGTGCGTGGAGGTTGCGCTTGACGCGCCGGCGATGCGCGCCCAAGGCCGCCGGCATCGCGCTTGCCGCGGCGCTCGGACTCGTGCCGCTGCCGAGCCTGGCACAGACGGCGAGTTCCGGAAGCGATCTCCTGCAGCCTTCGCTCTATGGCAATCCGGCCGCGCCGCCGCGCTTTCGTCAGCCCGGTGAAGCAGCGACGCCGGGGAATCGCTCACTTCCCCCCGGCACATTCACCGCGACTTCGCGTCTTGGCGCGACGCCGATCTACGGCAGTCCGGCTGGTCTCGGGGCGGGCGATACCGGCTTCGATTCCATGAATACGCCGCGGCGCAAAAAATTGGCGCAAATGCCTCCTTCGGGTGGCGGCGCCGCGCCGCAACCCGAAACGACTTTCGCGCCGGTGCGGAGCTACACGTCCCGCGCAACGTCCAAGCCTGCCGCGCCGAAAAAGCCGCCGGCGCCGGAGATCCATCCGATTAAGGCGGCGACACGGACCGGAGCCGTGTTGCCGCCGCCGCCCGAGCCGCCGCCGTTGAGCAATCCGGCGCCGGAGGTACATCCGTTGACGGCCGCCAACCGCCCCGGCGCGGTCCTGTCCGTCCCGCCGCCGCAATATTTCGACTATTCGGCGAGCACCCCGCCGCCGACGGCGCCGCAGCCCAATACGCTGACGCCGGGAACCGTGCCGCAGCGGCCGCTGCCGATCGCCGCGGGCGATCCTTATGCGGCGCTCGGCATCCGCGCCGGCTCGTTTCTGTTGTTGCCGTCGCTCGATCTGACCGCCGGCTACAACACCAATCCCGAACGTGTCACCGGCTCCGGTGGCGCTCCCTATTTTATCGCGGCGCCGGAGCTGCAAGTCCGTTCCGATTGGGAGCGCCACTCGCTCACCGCCGACATCATCGGCTCCTACACCGAATACGGCGACCACCTCGTGCCGTCGCTCAACGTTCCGTATGTCAATTCCAAGATCGACGGCCGTATCGATGTCTCGCGCGAGACCCAAGTCATTGCCGAGGGCCGCTACCTTGTCGCCACCGACAATCCCGCCAGCCCGAACCTGCCGGCCGGCCTCGCCCAACTGCCGGTCAATACCGACGTCGGCGGCACGCTCGGCGTAATCCAGACGTTCAACCGCCTCTCGGTTGCGCTCAAAGGCACCGCCGATCGCGCCGTGTACGACGATTCCTTGCTGACCAACGGCGAGTTGGAGAGCAACGCCGACCGTAACTTTAACCAGTATGCCGGCATCCTGCGCGTCGGCTATGAGCTCGACCCCGGACTGAAGCCGTTCGTGGAGCTGGAGGGAGATCAGCGCATCCACGACCAGCAGTTCGATCGCAGCGACCTGCAGCGCGACTCGGTGGGCGCAAGCGGCAAAGTCGGAGCCGCCGTCGATCTGTTCGGCTCGCTCACCGGCGAGATGGCGGTCGGCTATGTCGAACGCATCTACCAGGATCCAACGCTGCCGATTGTCAACGGCGTGATCGCCGACGGTTCGCTGCTGTGGCAGGCGACGGCGCTGACCAGCGCCAAGCTCGCGGCGACGTCCCAGGTGTATGAGACGACCGTGGCCAGCGCATCCGCCGAACTCAGCCGCGACGTCAGCCTGCAGATCGATCACGCCTTCCGCTACTGGCTCGTCGGCACCCTGAAAGGCGGCTACGGCAACGACAATTACGTCGGCGTCTTCACCGACAATCGCTATTTCGTGTCCGTCGGGCTGGCCTACAAATTGACGCGCGAGATGCAACTCCGCACGGAACTGCGGCAGGATTGGTTGACCACCGTGGAGCCGGGCTTCACCTACACCGCAACCACGGCCCTCATCGGCCTGCGCTTGCAGCGCTGAGGTTGGTTGCCGAAATTCCCGGAACGGCGCGGCGTCACCAGGGAAGCCCGCATAGATCGATCGCGCCGCCTTGCGGCGACAGGCGCAGATCGAACACGAATGCCGCCATGACGTCGAAGCGGACGCGGCCTTCGGGCTGTTCCGCAAAGACCGGGCCGGCAAACTGGCGCCAGCCCAGGCCGCGATAGAAGGCGAAGTTATGCGGCTCGCAAAACAACAGGCCGAAATCGGCGTCGTCTTTTTCCTTCATATGCGCAACGGCAACACGCATCGCTGCCGAGGCGTGCCCCTGGTTGCGCGAATCCTGGCGGGTGATGACGCCGCCGATGCCGCCGATCCGCACCGCGCGATCGGCCCACTTCGCCGGCCGTGAATGGATGCCGACATGGCATACCAGTTCACCGGCGTCGTTCCAGACCAGCACGCGCTGCTGCGCATGGGCAAAGACGACACGCCCCCAGGAAAGGGTCGCCAGCACTTCGGGCGGCCACACGGCTGCGAACAGCGGTTCGGCCAGTGGCCAAGCGGCGTCGCCGGGACGAATGTCGATGCGCATGTTTGCAACACGGTGTGACATTGCCGCTACGGCCCTAGTCTATCCGCGCCACGTCGCTCTGTTGAAGAGAAACCGAACTGCCGGCGCCTCGCTCCGCCGTCGGAACCGGCGCCAGCTGCCGCGCCTCGTTCTCCATCTCCCGCCGGATGCAGACCGCCGGCAGGTTATCGTCCAGCGCAACATCGGCCGCGGTGATGAATTCGCCCGCGGCCACGTTACGCAAAAGCTTGACGCGATGGGCGAGCCCGATCGGCAGCGCGCCGAGCTCAAGACTGCGCGCCGCCGGGATGAGCTTGGCATAAACGGTATAGCCGCCTTCGCCGTCGAGCATCTCGGCGGCCTGCAAGGCGCGTTTGGCGACCGCCACCGCGTCGCCGCGCCACGCCCGGCAGCTTCCGGTCGGCTCGCCGCGCAGCGCGACGTTAAGCACCGAGATCGACAGCTCAAGTCCGATCAGATGGTAGGGCTTGTACATCGCCGCATAGCGGCCGGTGGCATCGGTCGGCAGGCCATATTGCTTGAAGCAGGCCGCGGCGTAGTCGTTCGCCGCCTTGAACACCACATAGACGCCCCAGCGCAGATCGCGCGCGACCGGCTTGCCGTCGCGGCGGAGCGACGAGACGACCTCAACCATGCCGTCGCCGCCCAGCACGCCGCCGAGCTGCCGCGGGCGCAAGACGCTGGCGAGGTCGTCGGCCCCGCACGGCGGAAAGCCCAGGCCGTCATGCGGCACGTCGAGCCCGCAGGCGTTGGCGACCGCCGCCATCTCGATCGCCGACTTGGTGCCGTCGAGAAACGAGTTGAACATCTGGGCGTTCATGCCGGCGCGCCTGGCCTCTTCGGCGGAAAGACCGTAATGCTCCCACACCCCGTCCGGCGTGACCGTGTGATAGGCTGCCAGGTATTTGGTGCCCTTGCCCGCCGCCGCCACGCTGAAGCCGGCCGCGCGCGCCCAATCGACCATTTCGGCAATCAGCGCCGGTTGATCGCCGTAGGCCATGGAATAGATTACGTTGGCGTCGCGCGCTTTCCGCGCGAGCAAGGCGCCGGCAAGCGCGTCGGCTTCGACATTGACCATGACGGTGTGTTTCTTCGCCTCGATCGCTTCGAGCGCGTGGGCGATGCCGGCCGCGGGATCGCCGGTCGCTTCGATGACCACCTCGACGCCTTCGTCGCGACAGGCGTCGCGCCCGCGTTCGGCGAAACGCGTGCGCGCGATGCGGGCGGCGTCCCAGCCGACGCTGCGGCACGCCGCCTTGGCGCGGTCTGGATCGAGGTCCGCGATCACCGCGACATCGAGGCCGGCAATCGACGGCACTTGCGCCAAAAACATCGAGCCGAATTTTCCCGCGCCGATCAATCCGACGCGGACCGGCTGACCGGCGGCAGCACGCGCGGCGAGCATGGCGTGCAAATTCATGTTTGCTGCGTCCTCGCGGTGTGCGCCCTGAGCTGCTTGCCGCTCAGTGCTTCATAGCCGGCGCCGCAGAACTGAACCTACGACCTCTCCCGTGTGAAGGGAATTCCCCGAGAGCGAACTTCTCTTGTCATGCGCAGCGATGCGATCGATCCGAAGCCGATCGTTGCTCCGATAGACAACGTCCCATCCGCGGCCATAAACTCCACTTTTCGAGTTCCCGATCCAATGCCGAACGACACAGTATTGGGCTGGTTCACACACGCGGTCATTGGTGAAGGGCTTGACGCATGGAAATGGCGAGCGGCGCTCAGGCGACACAGCGGCGCCGTGCGATAGTACTCGTGGGTTGCATGGTCCTGATTTGGGGGTGCAACTGGCCCGTCAATAAGGTCATCCTCACTCACATCAGCCCGCTGTGGTTCGCTTGCGTGCGCATGGCGTTGGGGGCCGTCAGTCTGTTTCTGGTGCAGGCCTTCCGAGCCGACGGCATCAGACTGCCGGCGCGGGCCGATCTGCCCATCGTGTTCAGCGTTGGCCTGGTGCAAATGGCGGCCATGCTGGCACTGATGAACCTCGGTTTGGTCAATGTACCGGCCGGGCGCTCCGCCATCCTCTCTTACACGACGCCGCTCTGGGTGGTTCCGGGCGCCATCCTGATCCTCGGCGAGCGGCTGCGTTTGGCCAAGTCCATGGCACTGCTGCTGGGGCTGGCGGGCGTCGCCTTCATGTTCAATCCGGTGGGATTCGATTGGAGTGACCGCAAGGCGGTCATCGGCAACGGCTATCTGTTGGCGGCCGCGGTGTTGTGGGCGGCAACGACGATCCATGTCCGCGGCCATCGCTGGCGCGGTACGCCGCTGGCATTGGCGCCATGGCAGATGCTCGCCGGCCTCATCCCGATGCTCGCTTTGGCCCGATGGATCGAGGGGCCAGCCCCCAACTTCCGCTTTTCTTTGGATACCGTGCTGCTCGCGCTTTACGCCGGCCCGGTGATCACCGCCTTTCCGTTCTGGGCCTTCGTCACCGTCGCACGGACGCTGCCGGCGCTGACGACGTCCCTGACGCTGTTGCTGGTGCCGGTGGTCGGCCTGCTGAGTTCGGCAGCGGCTCTCTCCGAACCATTGGACGTCACGACGGTAGTCGGCCTATTGCTTATCGTCAGCGCGGTCGCCGCGGTGAGCTTGGCCGATGCCAGGGAGGTCCGATAGGGGCGCGGAGACTTAATCGGCCGCGATGGTCCTACTCCGCCGCGACGCGGCGGTTGCGCGCATAAGTGAGCAGCGCGTCGTCGGCGACCGGCACGATCGGCGAAAAATCGCGGTGCGCGATCCATTCCGGCCGCGTGAACTTGGTGATGTGGTTGGAGACGGCGCACAGCGTAAGATAGACGATCTTGCGCGGATAGGGCGTGATGTTGGGCGGCGAGGCGTGCACCAGGTTGCCGTGGAACATCAGCACCGCACCGGGCTTGCCGGTCGGCGCCACGATGCCGCCTTCGGCGGCTAACCGCGTCACCGTCTCCTTGTCCAGCGTCCACAGCGGATAGGACGTGGTCAGCGTGTCGTGCCCGGCCGACAGCACGCCCTGCTTATGGCTTTTCGGGATCAGCATCAGCGCGCCGTTGATCGGCATCACCTCGTCGAGGAACACCGCGATATTCATGGCGCGCGGTTGCGGCATGCCGTCGTCGCGCGCCCAGGTGCCGTAATCCTGATGCCACTGCCAGACGTCGCCTTCGAACGCCGCCTTGGCGTTGAGCTTGAACTGATGCACGTAGACGTCCTCGCCGAACAGTTGGCGCAACGGCTCGACCAGCCGCGGATGGCAGGCGAGCAGGCGGAACGTCTCGTTGAAGGTGTGCGCGGCAAAGGCGGTGCGCGGCGCGCCGGTCTTCTCGCGCCACACCTCCTGGCGATCGAGCTTGAGGATCGCTTCGGCATCGTCGCGCAGTTGCGCGATTTCCTCTTCGTTGAAGCAGTTCGGAAAGAACAGATAGCCCTGCTCGTCGAACTCGCGGAATTGATCCGGCGACAGCTGCATGATGGTCCGAAGCTTGGCGTTTCCAGATGTGGTGTTTTATGACCCGCCGGGACGCGGCGGCGGATAGCTTTTCGAGACGCAACTTAGCCGAAATTCCCCGGCCGATCTACGGTTGCTAAAGCGGATGGAGATGAAAGCGCCGCCGTGCCGTTTGGCAGGCGTCATCGCCCGGCAAGCAGGCTTTGCAAACCTCGGGCCTCACGCCGTAGATCGCGCAGGCCGTCGCGACGCCGACTTCCCCGATCAGCGCGGTGCAGCGATTGCCGCTGCAGCGCATGCGTCCTTGTTCGTCATCGACATAGACGCGGGGGATTTGGTCGAGATCGGCGTCCGTTTCCAATGAGAACCGCGGCCACTCGGCCGAAAACGAGCAGCACGCCCCGCAAGCCCGGCAGTCGGCGGCGGCAAGCTCGACCGGCCGCCGCGACAAGGCCGTCACTTGACCTTGAGCTTGACCGCGGCGTCCTTGCCCCGATTACTCTCGATCTCGTATTCGACGGATTGTCCCTCATTGAGCGAGCTCAATCCGGCCTGCTCGACGGCCGAAATATGGACGAAGACGTCCCGGCCGCCGCCTGACGGCTGAATGAACCCATATCCTTTGGTCGGGTTGAACCACTTCACGGTACCAGTAGCCATTTATAAGTCTCCAACGTTGCGCGCGCACGATACAGGCTGCGCCCCGCCGCAACAAGGCGTTTCACGGCGTCACCCCACCAGTGTGGCGGTTCAGAAGTCCGCATCATTTTTGCCGCGAACTCGTCATGCGGACTTCTGAACCAAAGCCACACTAAATCAATACGTTGCTAGTGTCCTTCGATTCCGAAGTTCGCAAACGAGGGTGCCGCATAATGATGCGAACTTCGGAATCAGGACACTAGGTCGTATCATCAGAATGCCTGGCGCCCGGGCCGCCTGTCACAGCGGTGTCAAACAGCGTGCCGCGGTCGGGCGAGCACCGACTGACGGCGCCAGCCGCCGGATATTCAAAATTTACCCTACTCGGCTTCGCCGTTCAGCTCGGCGAGGATTTTTTTGATCTCGGCGCGAAAGCCCGGCGCAATGTCGGGGCGCGCCAGCGCATAGGACACATTGGCGGCCAGGAATCCGATCTTCGAGCCGCAGTCGAAGCTGCGGCCGTCGAATTGCAGGCCGTAGAACGGCTGTGTGCGCGAGAGCGCGATCATGGCGTCGGTGAGCTGGATCTCGCCGCCGGCGCCGCGGTCCTGCTTGGCCAAAAGCTCGAGGATTTCCGGCTGCAGGATGTAGCGGCCGGTGAGGATGAGGTTCGACGGCGCCCGCTCGCGCGTCGGCTTCTCCACCATGCCGGTGATCGAGAACATCTTGCCCTTGCGGGCGCCGACGCCGACGACGCCATATTGGTCGACGCGCTCCGGCGGCACCTCCTCGACGGCGACGATATTCGCCCGCTCGCCGACTTCGCGCGCGGCGTCGATCATCTGCGCCAGGCAGCCGCGCTCGTGCTGCACCAGCACGTCCGGCAACAGCAGCGCGAACGGCTCGTGGCCGATGAGCTCGCGGGCGCACCACACCGCATGGCCGAGCCCGAGCGGCTCCTGCTGGCGGGTGAAACTGGTCGAGCCCGGATCCGGCAGGTCTTGCCGCAGCACGTCGAGCGCGTGCTGCTTCTGCCGCTCCAGCAGCGTCATTTCCAGCTCGAACTGGCGGTCGAAATGGTCTTCGATGACGGCCTTGTTGCGGCCGGTGACGAAGATGAAATGTTCGATGCCGGCCTGCCGGGCCTCATCGACGACGTGCTGGATCAGCGGCCGGTCGACCACCGGCAGCATCTCCTTGGGCATGGCCTTGGTGGCCGGCAGGAACCGGGTACCAAGCCCGGCGACGGGAAACACGGCTTTGCGGAGCTTCATTTGTTGCCGTTCGGCGAAAAGGTGAAGGAGGAAACGAGGCGAGACGCTTTGTTGCCTAAATCTTTGTCCAAGCCATTGTCCAAGCCATTGTCCAAGCCATTGTCCAAGCCTTTGTCAAAGTCGATGTGAAGCACGAAGCTGAGCCCCGCCGGAGACTTACTCGGATCGCGTTGCCGCCTGATGAACGCCGGCGCGGAACGGCACGTCGCTTGTGGTCCCCGCCGGGAGCCCGCGTTAAGGTTTCGTTAACATAGCAGGTGCCCCTTCGTGCGGCCACAGATCGAGCGAGCGCGGTGCATTTGCAGGTTTTGCGAGGTAAGCCGCAAGCGAGACGACCCGTCATGGCAACCTTGAAGCCGATCCTTCGCCTCGCCGCGGCCTGCCTCATCTGCGCCGGCCTGGCCGATATAGCGTTGGCGCAAGACCAGCCCGACAACTGGCTGACACGGTTGTTTCAACCGCCGGCGACCGCCGCGGTTCCCGCGCCGGCGGGCGGACCGCGCGAGTGGAGCGGGCAGGCGGGCGCGTCGGGCCATCCGCTGATGACGGCGGAGGCGATCCGTGCCGCCGCCGCCGACTTCGGCAATTGCATTGCCGGATTGTGGCCGCAGGCCGAGCGCCGCGGCGTCAGCCGCGCCAATTTCGAGCGCTACACCGCCGGGCTGACGCCGGACTTGAGCATCATGGACCTGCTCGATGCCCAGCCGGAATTCAACAAATCGACCTGGGATTATCTCGACGCCCTGGTCAGCGACGAGCGCATCGCCCGCGGCCGCGAGCTTCTGGCGCAGTACGCGCCGGTGTTCGCGGCGGCCGAGCGCGCCTATGGCGTCGACCGCCACATCATCGCGGCGATCTGGGGCGTCGAATCGAACTACGGCACCAAGGGCGGCGACCGTTCGGTTCTCCGCTCGACGGCGACGCTTGCCTGCGTCGGCCGCCGCCGCGATTATTTCCGCGAGGAGTTCCTCTCCGCGCTGGACATCCTGCAGCGCGGCGACGTCGCGCCCGACCGGCTGATCGGCTCCTGGGCCGGCGCCTTCGGCCCGACGCAGTTCATGCCGACCACGTTCAAGCGCTTCGCGGTCGATTTCGACGGCGACGGCCGGCGCGACGTCGTCGACTCGGTCCCTGACGTGATCGCCTCGACGGCGAACAATCTGAAAACCGACGGCTGGGAGAGGGCGGAGCAGTGGGGCTACGAAGTGGTGTTGCCGCCGCAATTCGATTACCTCCTCGCCGACCGCGCGCGGCAGATGACGATCGCGCAATGGCAGGCGCTGGGGATCAGGCGCGCGGATGCAAAACCGTTCCCGCGCGCATCCGAGCGCGCCTTTTTGCTGCTGCCGGCGGGGGCGCGCGGGCCCGCCTTCCTCATGCTGCAGAATTTCCGCGTCATCATGAAATACAATCCGGCGGAAGCCTACGCGCTCGCCATCGGCCATCTCGCCGACCGGCTCGCCGGCGGCGGTCCGTTCCTGCAGAGCTGGCCGCGCGACGAGCGCGCGCTGACCATCGCCGAGCGCTTCGAGCTGCAGCAGCTCCTGGCGCAACGCGGCTACGACGTCGGCGAGCCCGACGGGCTGCTTGGGCCGCGCACCCGGATCGCCATCCGCAATTTCCAGGTCGCGGCCGGGCAGATCCCCGACGGCTTTGCCTCGAGCCTCGTGCTCGACCGCCTGCGCCAGCCGTAACCGCCAAGGTCACATTTCTTCGCCGCCATAAGTGTCGTTTGATTTTGCCCTTCGTAAGTCGAGGGGAGGCGGAGCGCCGAAACGGCGGCCCAATACCGTATTGGTCGCAATCCGTTAATGTTTCCAAAGGATTCCCGTCTCTAGAATGTGATTGCACCAGTCGGACGTTAATAATATGCCAGTTCCGCCTGCATTTGAAGTTCGTCTCGTGGCTTATGGAATAACGCCAGACGTTCTGGCGGCCCGGCGCGAAGTGTGGACGATCGTAGAGCCCACGCTCGCTACGACCGTCAGCGAGTATGTTGAAACCAGCATAAAATTTGCGCCGGCGATCGCGGATCTGGTGCGCCGCAATCGCGTCTTATTCTTCGATGTCATCATCAGCTACACCACGAAGCTTTTCCTCAAGCCGTTCGACGAAGATTGGGTCGCCGATGCCGAGGCAAGGGCCAGATTCGAAATCGAAAAGGGACTGGACATGCGGGTGCGTGCCGTCGTGAATCAGAATATCCTGTCACGTTGGGCCCCGATCATCGGAAGCCATCATAGGTTTTCTGGTCGAAAGGCGGCTTATTTGTGCGACGTGGCGCGTCGAATATTGACGATGGATGCGGCCAACGCCGTTGCGTGTCACAACGAACTTGAAATCTCACAAGCGAAGGCCCGGATCAACGAGCTCGCCGGGGCAATCAGGGGAGTGCGCTCGGCGCTCACCCAAACAGTTACCGCGCTCGAAGAAACTTCCGATCGTCTCAGCGCGCTGGCGCTTGCCTCAAATGCCGAAGCCGATAAGGCATCGAAGGCGGCAGACGAGACGGCCATCGATGTCGACAAAATGGCCAGCGTCACCGAACAGCTATCGGCTTCGATTTCGCAGATTCACCGTCGGGCGACGCAGAGCGCCGACGTCTCGCGCGGCTCTGTCTTGCAAGCAAACCGCACCAACGCCACCATAAGCTCGCTTTCCGATGCAGTGGCGAATATCGGCTCAGTGGCTGGACTGATTTCCGACATTGCCTCTCAGACCAATCTGTTGGCGCTCAACGCCACGATCGAGGCGGCGCGCGCCGGAAACGCCGGCAAGGGGTTTGCCGTGGTCGCCTCAGAAGTCAAATTGCTTGCGACCCAGACGTCGAAGGCGACCGAGGAAATCAGCCGGCAGATCGCGCGCATTCAGGAACAGACCCGCCACTCGGTCGATGAAATTGCCAACGCCGGAAGAACGATTTCAGAGATTGCCGCCACCGCCGAGTCGGTCGCCTCCGCGGTGAGTGAGCAGGCGGCGGCGACGGATTCGATCGCCGGCAGCGCGTCACGGGCCGCGACCAACGCCAAGACAGTCGCGGCGGCACTCAAGATCACCGCGGAAACCATTAGCCGAACCCGGGAATGGGCCCAATCGGTGCTCGATTATTCTCGGAACGTTTCGGAACAAACGACCGAGCTGGATACGGTCGTCGACGCGTTGCTCACCTCGCACAAAGAGTCGGTAAAAGGTCTCGTCGCACTTAAATGATTTCCCTGGGGTGTCGCGCCGGGGCCATGTTTAGTACATTCTCCGGCGGGCGCGGCCTCAAGGTAATATAAATCATTCTCGCGGCGCAGACGCGCCCTCGTCATTTCGAGGACCCGTTGGCTCGCAATGACGAAATACAAACTCGTTCTCGCGACGCGCTCCGCGCCCGAGTTTTGCAAACCACCACAACAACAAAGCTCTTTTGATTCGCCTCCGGCTCACGCATGATCCCGAAAAGTGGTGTCCGGTTTTCGGACAAGATCATGCGCAAGAAAGAGGGAAGCGGAGCGCCGAAAGGCGCATCCAACCAATGTCCGCGCCACACAATCAGATGTCGCCACCTGACTGTGCGCGGGGCGCGGAAGCGCGCCAAAAGTCGGGGCGCGCTCGCCTTCCGGCGCTCCACTGCGGCTCTCGCCAGGGCTTTGACCCCTTGGCTCAGCTCCAGGCCATGCTTCCTGGGACGCGGTCCAGGCGGGCGTTACCCGCCCTTTCCTGTCCCAGTCCAGGGACTGCACCTCCCGCACCGGCCGTAGTACCGGCGTGAATGATGCCCAAAGCCGCCCGGGAGCAAGGCCATTTAACTAGCGAGCCGTTAAGATGCCGAAAATACAATGATTTATGGAGATCGCCTTGTAGCTTTCAAGCCTAGGCTACATATGGATAGCATCGATCATTGGGCGGTTTCGTCAAAAGGCGTCGCTAGTGGGCTACGCTCTCGAAGGCGGAAACCGTTACTGTCGCCGCCATCGAAGCCGGCGTCCCTACGCTTGTCGAGGCTCGCGAGATCATCGCCGAATTCCACATGATGATCCGGCACAAGGCCATAGCGGGGCTGACCCCTTGGATCCAGCGCGCCCGCACCAGCCTGGTTGCCTCGTTCGGAAGCGGCGTCGCCAAGGACGAAGCCGCCGTCCGGGCAGCAATTACTCTGCCTTGGTCGAACGGACAGACCGAAGGTCACATTACCCGCCTCAAGCTCGTCAGACGGCAAATGTACGGCCGCGGCAAAATCGATCTACTTCAGGCCAGACTGATCGGCGCCGAATGAATCAGCTGCACCAAAATTGCGTCAGAGCCCCTTTTGGATGCTGATCCGGGGTCCCGATCCAACGCCGATTGACAGCGGCGGCCACAATGCCTCCCAGGGCGCTCGAGTTCTGTCTTCTACTCATGTGGAGCGGCAGCCGGATTTCAGAGGCATTGGCAGTCACAACCCTCTCCTTCGATCGCCAAGCTGGTACTGTTGCGCTGGTGACCCTTAAGCGCAGGAGGCGCCTCGTCATTCGACAGGTGCCGCTGCCGCGGCAGCTGATCGACGAGCTGGCCGTCGCCTTTGACTTGCCCGCACGCGAGCGAAACGCCGATCTCGCTGCGGCGCGGCTCTGGAATTGGAGTCGCACCACCGCCTGGCGGCAGGTCAAGGCGGTGATGCGGCGCGCGGGCATCTCCGGCCCCGCCGCCATGCCCAAGGGCTTGCGCCATGCGTTCGGCGTGGCCGCCTTCCAGGCGGTGCCGCCGCACATGGTCCAGCGGTGGCTCGGGCACGCGTCTCTGCGCACGACTGCGATTTACGGCGACGTGAGCGGACGCGAAGAGCGTCTGTTCGCCAAACGAGTACGGGACAGGTGGTGACGCCGTTTCGTAGACCAGATCTATCCTCCCACCGGTGCGAACCAGCCTTCGCTCTTTGAACTTTCAGGCGCGGCTGCAATGCCTACGCCCGAAACTCAAGCCCCGCCACTCACGTGCGCGGGGCTTTTCAATTTCCGCTCCCGCCCCCCGGTAAGGTTTTGTTAACCGTCAGTTAATAGTGTGTGATTGCAATCCACTTAGTTTCAAAGCGTTTTTCAGGGATACCGCTGTCCCAACCTCCAGCCTGCCGCGAGGAAGCGGACCGGCATGCGCGTATTGCTGATCGAAGACGATAGCGCCACGGCGCAATCAATCGGCGCCCACCCGCGAGCAGGTTTACATAAATATGCAGCTTTTTGGCCCATTTTCCTGGCAGTTGGCCCGTCTACGAAAGGCGCTGGCCTAAAGGTCGGGCAGCCCATCGAGCGTCCCATTTTAGTTTCAGTGCTACAATGCGCGCAGTCATTGAGCGAAAGCATGGCGACTTTGATCTTGAGGACTATCTCGACCGCCCTAGGGCGCAGATTGAATATCACGTCCGCGGCGGCGGCAGCGCGCCCCTTATCTATGCCCTTGGCAATCGCGGCGCGGAGCTTCTGTCCGCTCGCGACGGCTACGGCAAGAGGGATATCGACTGGGCCCACAAGAGCCGCGAGAGCGGCCGCGAGTTCATCCTGCATACCCTTGCGGTCGCCGACGTGTGTGTGGCGCTGGCCCTGGCGTGTCGGCAGCATGGAGCCGTCGAGCTGCAAACCGCCGATCAACTCCTGGAGTCGCTGCCGCCTGAGACCCGCTCCGCCATAAAACCGTGGTCCTGGAGGGTCCCGGTGCAGCACAGCGGCGCCTTCGCCGAGGTCGGCGTGCTGCCCGATTACGTTTTCGCGCTCAAAGTTCCCGACCGCCGCCGCGCTTTCTTCGTCGAGTGCGACCGCGGCACCATGCCTGTTGAGCGAGCGGGGCTCGGGCAAACCAGCATGCTGCGGAAATTTCTATGCTACGAGGCCACGCACGCGCAAGCCGTTCACACACAGCGCTTTGGCTGGAAGGCGTTTCGCACCCTGATCGTCACCGCAAATAGCGAACGTTCCGCTCATATGCGCGGATTGATCGAACGCACGCCGGTCTTGAGGGGCTCTCCCCTGTTTCTGTTCGCGGAGCACTCGATGCTCTCGCCCGCCACCATTCTCGGCAAATCCTGGATCGATGCGGCCGGCGCCCCATACGCGCTTATATAGAACGCGTCGCTACGGTCGCCTCCTCCGCGCGGTTCCGGTCACCGCTAAACTCCTATCGCCCCGCTGAAAGCAGGCGCTGACTGACACCCCGGGAAAAGCTCAGCAAACGATCCCGACCTACTGAGAACGCAACGCAAAAGGTACCTTGTCAAGTGTATTTGTATTTGAAACTGGCCTGGCACTGTCCTCTTCCGTGAAGAGGACGAACAAATAACAGCTCTTTGAACTTCGCAGCTCTCATCCGGGCTACGCTGCGAACTCAGCCCCGCCACTCACGTGCGCGGGGCTTTTCATTTCCGGCTTCGACGCCGGTAAGGTCTTATTAACGATCCATTAATAGTGTTCTGCCTCACTTTGTCCCCAAAGTTCCGAAAGCCCCCTTAGGCCTGGCGACCTTCAGTCTAAGGTCGCGCGAAAGCGACGGGCATGCGCGTATTGCTCATTGAAGACGATAGCGCCACCGCGCGGTCGATCTCGTTGATGCTCAAGTCCGAGGGCTTCAACGTCTACACCACTGATCTCGGCGAAGAAGGCATCGATCTCGGCAAGGTGTACGACTACGACATCATTCTGCTCGACCTCAACCTGCCGGACATGTCGGGCTTCGAGGTGTTGCGCAGCTTGCGCGCCTCTAAAGTGAAGACCCCTATCCTGATCCTCTCCGGCTTGGCCGGCATCGGGGATAAGGTCAAGGGTTTCGGCTTCGGCGCCGACGATTACATGACCAAGCCGTTCCACAAGGACGAGCTGGTCGCGCGCATTCACTCCGTCGTGCGCCGATCCAAGGGCCACGCCCAGTCCGTCATTGAGATTGACGACCTCGTCATCAACCTCGACACCAAGACCGCCACGGTCAACGGCACCCCCGTGCCCCTCACGCTCAAGGAGTACCAGATGCTGGAACTCCTGAGCCTGCGCAAGGGCCTGACCATGTCTAAGGAAATGTTCCTCAATCACCTCTACGGCGGGATGGACGAGCCGGCACAGAAAATAATCGACGTGTTCATGTGCAAGCTGCGCAAGAAGCTGGCTAACGCCTCGGGTGGCAAAGACTACATCGAAACCGTATGGGGTCGCGGCTATGTGCTGCGGCACCCCATGGACAAAGAAGAAGTGAAGATATCAGCCTGACGTTTCGGATTTGCGGCGTTGAGACATTCACCATGACTTCAGATCAGGCCCGACAACGGGCGGAAAACAGTTTCAAGTGGGAAGAACGCGTGCAGGGTGGTGAAAGAGGTTGTGAACGGTGCAGAGCATCGATCATCCGGCAGTTACTGTCTCGACCCCTCGCAACAGGAATCTAGACGCTATTGTCCATGTGGTCGACGATGATGAGGCGACCCGGGATTTGTTCCTGCTTCTGCTCAAGACAGTTGGTATCGAGGCCATAACTTACTCATTGCCTTCCGTGTTCATTGAAGAGTTCGATCCCGCTCGACCTGGCTGTGTCGTTCTCGACCTGCGGATGCCGGAATTGAGTGGTATCGAAATACTGTCTTGGTTG
>Ga0187891_1000997_pt1 | contig 25706 bp, 19 predicted proteins | sample June2016WEW_21_4_FD_132990 | JGI IMG/M metagenome (GOLD analysis project Ga0187891, IMG submission 132990) | Peatland microbial communities from SPRUCE experiment site at the Marcell Experimental Forest, Minnesota, USA - June2016WEW_21_40 | ecosystem: Environmental > Terrestrial > Soil >... | reverse complement strand
TCGTCATGCGGACTTCTGAACCAAAGCCACACTAGATCAATACGTTGCTAGTGTCCTTCGATTCCGAAGTTCGCAAACGAGGGTGCCGCATAATGATGCGAACTTCGGAATCGGGACACTAGACGGAGGGAACACGTCCAATTCTAGCCGGCCCGCCCGAGTTTTTCAGCCTTGTCGCGGTCATACCACCAAGTCTCGGGAATGCCGCGGAAATAACGCGGCTGCGCCGGCGGCCGGCCGAATACGTCCCAATAGGCGATCCAGTGCGACGGCTTATACCAGTGCGGTATCCAGTAGCGGCCGGCGCGGATCACGCGATCAAGGGCGCGGCAGGCGGTTACCAACGCCGGTCGCGTCGGCGCGGCAATGATGGTGTCGATCAAGGCGTCGATGGCCGGATCGGCCATGCCGGCGAGGTTGTTCGAACCCTTCAGCGCCGCCGCCTGCGAGGAAAAGAACGAGCGCAGCGAATCGCCGGGCGTGGCGGAGAAGTTGAAGCGGTCGACGGTGATGTCGAAGTCGAAGCCGTCGCGCCGCGCCCGGTATTGCACCGGGTCGACGATGCGCAACGAGGCATCGATGCCGAGCACGCCGAGATTCTTGATGAACGGCATGTGGTGAGGCTCGAACGTCGGCTCGTCGATGAGGAATTCAACGGTGATGGGCTCACCGTTCGGCAACACGCGCTTGCCGTCCTTGATGATGTAGCCGGCATCCTTGAGGAGCGCCGACGCCCTGCGTAACAGCGCGCGGTCCGCTCCGGAGCCGTCCGACACCGGCGGCGGGTAGGGCTCTCCGAACACCTCGTCCGCAACATGTCCGCGGAACGGTTCGAGCAGCGCAACCTCCGCGGCGTCGGGCTTGCCCACCGCCATCATGTTCGAGTTCTGAAACACGGAGACGGTGCGCTCATAGGAGCCGTACATGATGGTCTTGTTGGTCCATTCGAAGTCGAAGGCGTTGCAGAGCGCCTCGCGCAGCCGCGGATCGGCGAACTTCGCCCGCCGCGTGTTGATGAACCAGCCTTGCGCGCCCGACGGCGTCTCGTCCGGCAAGATGTCCTTCTTGACGCGGCCGTCCTTGACCGCCGGGAAATCGTAGCGCGTCGCCCAGGTGCGCGAGGTGAACTCCTCGCGAAACAGATAGCTCTCGGCGGTAAAGCCTTCGAAACCCACGTCGCGGTCGCGATAATATTCGAAGCGCACGATGTCGAAATTGTTCTGGCCGCGGGCGACCGGCAGGTCGGCGCCCCACCAATCCTTGACGCGCTCATATTCGATGTAGCGGCCGGCCTCGAAACGGCCGACCCTGTAGGCGCCGGAGCCGAGCGGCACGTCGAGCGTGGATTGGTCGAACGGCTTCTCCGCATAATAGGCGCGCGAAAAGATCGGCAGCCCGGCAACCAGGAGCGGCACATCGCGGGCGCGTTGCGGCGCAAAGCTGGCGGTGACGTCCGCATCGTCGTCAGCCTTGGCGCCGATGAAATCGCGCAGCGATTGGGTGATCAGCGGGTGACCCTTCGCCTTGAGGATATTGAGCGAGAAGGCGACGTCATGGGCGGTGAGCCGCGAGCCGTCGTGGAATTTGGCCTCCGGCCGGATGAAGAACCGATAGGTGAGGCCGTCGGCCGTGCGCCGAACTTTCGCGGCGGTGAGGCCGTACATCGCGTCGGGCTCGTCGCCGCAGCGCGCCATCAGCGTGGCGAAGGTCAGCTCCATGCCCTGCGCCGCGTCGCCCCTGAGAATGTAGCTGTTGAGCGAGTTGAAGGTGAGGAAGTTCTGGTTGTATTGCCGATCCGGCCCGATCTGCGAAAACGTGCCGCCTTTCGGCGCATTGGGGTCGACGTAACGGAAGTGATGGAAGTCGGCCGGATAGCCGAGATCGCCGAATGCCGACAGGCCGTGGGATTCAATGTCCGCGTCGGCGCGGGCGCGCAACACAGACGCTGGAAGCGCGGCCATCCCCGCCGCCGAGGCGGCCGCAAGCGCAAGCAAGCGCCGGCGTGTGGGAAAAATCACTGCCGGCTTCCCGTCTTCGCTGCTTTTTCGGCATCCCACCACCACACGGTCGGGAACCCGGACATGCCGTATTTCGGCAGCGGATCGGGATGGCCGAAGCGGTCCCAGCGCGCGCTGCGTATTTTGCCATAGAACCATTGCGGCACGACGTAATGGTTCCACAGAAGCACACGGTCGAGCGCCCTGGTGGCGGCGACGAGATCGGGCCGGCTCTTGGCGAAGATGACCTGATCGATCATGGCGTCGACGGCCGGGTTCTTGATGCCGATCACGTTGAGGGAGCCCGGCTGATCGGCGGCTTGCGAGCCCCAATAGCCGCGCTGCTCGTTGCCGGGCGACAGCGATTCGCCCCAGGAATGGGTGATGATGTCGAAATCCCAGTTGCGCAGCCGGTTCTCGTATTGCGCGTCATCGATGGTGCGCACCGTCACGGTGACGCCGAGGCGATCGAGCGAAGGCTTGTAGAACAAGAACACGCGCTCGAAGCTCGGATCGTCGGCGAGGAATTCGACCGCATACGGCTCGCCGGTCTTGCTGTGGACCAGCCTTTCGTTGCGCACCTCGTAGCCGGCTTCCTTGAACAGCCGCACCGCCTCGCGCAAATTGCCGCGCACGGCTTGCGGATTGCCGCCGACCGGATTGGAATAAGGCGTGGTAAAGACTTCCGGAGGAACCTTGTCGCGCACCGTCTGCAGAATTTCCAGCTCGCGACCGGTCGGCAGACCGCTCGACGCCAGTTCGGTGCCCTGAAAATAGCTGGTGATGCGCTTATACTGGCCGAAGAAAATCTGCTTGTTCATCTCCTCGAAATCGAACGCGTAATTGAAGGCGAGCCGCACCCGCGGATCCTGGAATTTGCCGCGGCGGATGTTGAAGGCGAACGCCTGCATCAAGCCGAAATTGTTGATCGGAAATTCCTCGAGGATCACGCGTTTCTCGTTGACCGCGGGGAAATCGTAAGCCGTGGCCCAGTTCTTGGCGCTGTTCTCGTTGCGCCAATCGATAGTGTCGCCCTTGAACGCCTCGAGCGCGACCGTGCTGTCGCGAAAATATTCGAACCGCAGCTCGTCGAAATTGGCGCCGCCGACATTGACGTTGAGGTCTTTGCCCCAATGGTCCTTGACCCGCTGGTAGACGATGCTGCGGCCGGGCGAGAACTCTTTGATGCGGTAGCTGCCGGAGCCGAGCGGCGGCTCGAGCGTCGTTGCGCCAATGTCGCGCTTGGTTCCGTTGTTGTCGGTGCCCTCCCACCAATGTTTGGGCAGGACGGTCAGCTGGCCGACGATCTGCGGCAGTTCGCGATTGCCCGGCGAGTCGAAGCTGAAGGTGATCTCGCGATCGCCGGTTTTTTCGACCTTGGCGACGTGGCGATAATAGGCGGCGAATTGCGGACTGTATTTCTTGAAAGCGTAGAAGGAGAAGATCGCGTCCTCGGGCGTGACCGGCTTGCCGTCGTGAAATTTTGCTTCCGCGCGCAGCCGGTAGGAGGCCGAGGAGAAATCGTCCGGATAGCTGACGGCTTCGGCGAGCAGGCCGTATTCGGTGGAGACTTCGTCGAGGCTTTGGACCAGGAGCGTCTCGTAGATGAAGTCGATGCCGATCGCCAATGTGCCTTTCACGCCGACGACCGCTCTGTTGAAATTGTCGTAGGTGCCGAGCGCGATCTGCCGCGCCGCGCCGCCTTTCGGCGCGTCGGCACGGACGTAGTCGAATTGCTTGAAGCCGGTCGGATATTTGAGGTCGCCGAACAGCGAAAGGCCGTGCCGCCAGACCCGTTCCTGCGCCTGCGCGGGATCTGTCCAAGGGGGAAGCGGCAGCCGCCGGGCGGCGAGCGCGAGCAGGGCGGACGTGAGCAGGGATCGGCGATTCACGAAGAACTCCAATATGGCTTGCGCGCTGCGCGCAGCCGATGCCGCGCGCCGGCGATCAGCGGCGGTGATTATGTGTTTTTCAATTGCGGCGCCAGCATGCCGGCGCGCGCCGCGACGAAATGGACTTCACATCCCCGTGGGTCCGCGGGGAGTGGCACGGCGTTAACGGCCTATTGCGCCTTCGGCGCCGGAGCCGGCGCGTTGGGCTTTGCCGGCGCGGCACCGGCCGGCGGCGGGCTCGCCGGCGCGGCGGCGGGCGGCGTGGCCGACGCGCTGGGTGCCGGATTGGCGGCGGGGGCGTCCGCACTCTTCGCCGTCGGCAGCGGCAGCGGGTGAGCGGACAGCGTATTGAGATAAGCGATGAGGTCGGCGCGTTGCTTCTCGTTGGCGATGCCGGCGAACGTCATCGCCGTGCCCGGAACGTCGGCGCGCGGATCGGTCAGCCACTTGTTCAGTGCGTCGAACGTCCAGGTGCCCCCCTTGGCCTTCAGCGGAGCCGAGTATTTAAAGCTCGACACGGATGCGACCGGGCGTCCGACAATGCCATAGAGGTCGGGACCGACCTTGGGGCCTTGCCCCTCCTGCAGGTTGTGGCAGATCGTGCACTGCTTGGCGACCTGGGCGCCGCGCTCGACCGAAGCGCTCGCCAGCAGGGCATCGAAGGGCTGTGCCGGCGCCGCTTTGGCCTGCTGCTGGCCGGCCGGCTGCTCCTCTTTCACGGCGATCTCATAGCCGGGTTTCGCCGGCACCGGCGGGCTGAAGATCGCCCCCGAGGCAATGTGCACGGCAAGCAGGATGAGGCAGGTCCCCAGCACGGCGCCGAGAATCTTGTTGATTTCGAACGAATTCATCGCTGAATGGCTCCGCAGCGGCAGAGGAGGGCGACGGAGAAATAGCCGGTTTGCCGCGCGTCTTGCAACCCGTATCAGCGCGCGAGTGCTGGCGAACCGGGAGACGAGGGCTCGCTTCGAGCGATGGCTGACGTTCTTATTGTCATTCCCGCCCGCATGGCCTCGATCCGCCTGCCGGGCAAACCGCTCGCCGATATCGCCGGCGAGCCGATGATCGTGCACGTGCTACGGCGGGCCGAAGCCGCCGCCATCGGCCCGGTGGTGGTGGCGACCGATTCGGCGGAGATCGAAGCGGCGGTACAAAAGGCCGGCGGACGGGCGGTCATGACCCGTTCCGACCATGCCTCCGGCTCCGACCGCATTTTCGAGGCGCTCGGCAAGGTCGATCCGGGCCGTCGCGCGGCGATCATCGTCAATCTGCAGGGCGATCTGCCGACGATCGAACCTTCGGGCATCGCGGCCGCCGTGGCGCTTCTTGCCGACCCGGCGGTCGACATCGCGACGCTCGCCGCCGAGATCACGCGGGCCGACGAGCGCGACGACCCCAGCGTGGTCAAGGTGGTGGGATCGCCGGTGGCGGCCTCGCGGTTGCGCGCACTCTATTTTACCCGCGCCACCGCCCCGTTCGGCGACGGGCCGCTTTTCCACCACGTCGGCCTCTACGCCTACCGCCGTGCCGCGCTGGAGCGGTTCGTGGCGCTGCCGCCGTCGCCGCTGGAACAGCGGGAAAAGCTGGAGCAGCTGCGCGCGCTCGAAGCCGGCATGCGCATCGACGTGGCGATCGTCGATACCGTCCCGCTCGGCGTTGATACGGCGGAGGATTTGGCGCGCGCCCGCGCCATGCTATCGGGACGGTCATGACCAGACGCAGAAAGATCGCGTTCCAGGGCGAGCTGGGCGCCAATTCGCACATCGCCTGCAACGAGGCCTATCCAGGCTGCCAGCCGCTGCCGTGTCCGACCTTCGAGGACGCCTTCGCCGCGGTGCGCAGCGGCCGGGCCAAGCTCGCCATGATCCCGATCGACAACTCGGTGGCCGGCCGCGTGGCGGATATTCACCACCTGATGCCGCAGTCCAAGCTGCACATTGTGGCGGAGTGGTTCCTGCCGGTGCAGCACCAATTGATGGCGCCAAATGGCGCGACATTGAAGACCATCAGGACGGTGGAAAGCCACGTCCATGCGCTCGGCCAGTGCCGCAACATCATCCGCGCGCTCGGCGTCAAGCCGGTGGTCGCCGCCGACACCGCCGGCGCCGCCCGCGAGGTGGCGGAGGCGGGCGATATCTCGCGCGCGGCGCTGGCGACCAAGCTGGCGGCGAAGATCTATGGGCTGCGCATCCTGAAAAAGGACGTCGCCGACGCCAAGCACAACACCACGCGCTTCGTCGTGCTGGCGCGCAAGCCGCGTTGGGCAAGCCGCAAGGAGCGCGACGTGATCACCACGTTCGTATTCCAGGTGCGCAACATTCCGGCCGCGCTGTATAAGGCGCTGGGCGGTTTCGCCACCAACGGCATCAACATGACCAAGCTGGAAAGCTACATGGTCAACGGCAGCTTCGCCGCCACCCAGTTCTACGCCGACGTGCAGGGCCATCCGAAGGATCGCGGGCTGGCGCTGGCGCTCGAAGAGCTGGAATTTGTGTCGCAGCCGAAGACATTGAAGATCCTCGGCGTCTACCCGGCGCACGCCTTCCGCGAGACGTTCAAATAGCGCATGATCGCCAAATACCGGCATAGGTTCTTGGATAAGATCGTGCTCGAATAAAAGCCGGAGGCCGCACGCGGCGGCGCCGTTCGGCAGTAATGGTGGGGGATGCGCAATGAGCGATGGTGAGGCGAAGATTCGGCGGACGCTGCATTTGCGGTTCACGTTCCCGGGCGCGGATTCCGAGCAGCTTGCGGCGCTGATGCGGGCGTCGGCGCCGTTCTATCAGCTGTTCGGCAACGCGCAGCTCAAGCTCTTACGCAACGCCGACGATCCGGCCAAGTTCATCCAGGTGATCGAATACGAAACCCCGGCATCCTTCGAGCTCAATCGCCAATCGATTGCCGCCGACATGCGCATGCAGACGTTCCTCCAGGCCTGGCGCGCGATGCTGCCGGGCGGGCTGGAGATCGATGTGTATCAGGAGGTGTAAGGTCGACCCGCCTCGCAGCGTGCGCCGGCAATAAACCTCGAGCGCCCGTCGCGGCTATTCCTTGCAGGGATTGACCCAGCGCAATCCGGGAAAGCGCGCGAAGTCGGCGTCGGTGCTGTAGAGAACGTAGCCGCGTTCCATCGCAAGCACCGCCAGATGCGCGTCAGTGGTCAAGTTTCCCGCCGTTCCCAACCGTTCGAGCTCAGTTCGCAGCCGCGCGAAATGCGCGTCCGACGGTTGCGCCAGGTGCACGTGAGGCAGGTCGAGCCAGCTCGCGATTCGCGCCGTTACCTCGCCGACCGAAAGCGGCCGCGCCACGATCTTGCGATTGGTGGTCAGGCGTATGAAGCCAAGCAGCGTGGCCCACGCCAGCCCGACCCCTTCCGGGCCCGCCAGGCATTCGTCCCACCAGTGGCGAGCGTGCACATGAACCGCCGAATCGGCGTTATGCGCGTGAACGAGGACGTTGACGTCGGGCAGGATCATGTGGTGCCGCCTGCCGAAGCTTGGAACCTGACCGCTGGCGGGCCGCGTAGGCCTCGGCTTCCAGTTCGTCGACGAGTTGGTTGAGTTTGTCGAGGTCTATGCCGGGCCGGAAACCGAACGCATGGGGGATCGTACGGGGTGCCGTGTGCCGCCGCGGTTTTGCCTGCTCGCCAAGCCCGGCGCGGAGCGTACGGTTGACCACGTCCCGGAACGGGAGCCCGAGCTCGCGCGCACGCCGCCTCAATAGTCCGGCGACATCGTCGTCTATGGTCAGTGTCGTGCGCATGAGTGACATCATCGATGCGATCATATTTGATGTCAAGGCATCAAATCAACCGGAAGCCGCACGACAAGCGCCTGACGACGGATCAATCATTCTGTCCTCCGTCGTCGTCCGCTGCTAGATCGTCTGATTATATTCTCCGACTTCCTTGTGCGTGCGCAGCACCGCATCGATCGCCTTGAACATCTCGCGCATGCGCGCTTCCGACACCGGGCTTTCGACCACGACGACCATCTCCGGCTTGTTGGAGGAGGCGCGCACGAGGCCCCAGGTGCCGTCCTCGACGGTGACGCGCACGCCGTTGACGGTGACGAGGTCGCGGATCGGCTGGCCGGCGACTATGCCGCCGTTTTTCTTCACGGTCTCGAAGTGCTTCACCACCGCATCGGCCACGGCGTATTTTTCCTCGTCGGCGCAATGCGGCGACATTGTGGGCGACGACCATGTCTTTGGCAGCGCGTCTTTCAGATCGGCCATGCTACTCCCTGGATTGCGGTCGAGCATGTCGCAGACCGCGAGCGCGAAAATGAGCCCGTCGTCATAGCCGCGGCCGAACGGCTTGTTGAAAAAGAAGTGACCGGATTTCTCGAACCCGGCGATGGCGCCGATCTCGTTGACCCGGCGCTTCATGTAGGAATGGCCGGTCTTCCAGTAATCGGTCCTGGCGCCGTTCTTGATCAGCACCGGATCGGTCGCAAACAAGCCGGTCGATTTCACGTCGGCGACGAACAGCGCGTTTTTGTGCTGCGCCGAGATATCGCGCGCCAACATGACGCCGACCTTGTCGGCAAAGATTTCCTCGCCCGTGTTGTCGACCACGCCGCAGCGGTCGCCGTCGCCGTCGAAGCCCAGCGCCACGTCGGCACCGCTCGCCAGCACGGCGTCGCGCATGGCGTGCAGCATTTTCATGTCTTCGGTGTTCGGATTGTAGTTCGGAAAGGTGTGGTCGAGCTCGCAATCGAGCGGGATGACCTCGCAGCCGATTTTTTCCAAAACCTGCGGCGCGAACGCGCCGGCGGTGCCGTTGCCGCAGGCGCAGACCACTTTGAGGCGGCGCTTGAGCTTCGGCCGTTTGGTGAGGTCGGCGATGTAGCGCGCCGGAAAGTTCTCGACGAAATCGTAGGCGCCGCCAGCCTGCATTTTGTACGCGCCGCCGAGCACGATGTCCTTGAGGCGGCGCATCTCGTCGGGACCGAAGGTGAGCGGGCGGTTGGCTCCCATCTTCACGCCGGTCCAGCCGTTGTCGTTGTGCGAGGCGGTGACCATGGCGACGCAGGGCACGTCGAGGTCGAACTGGGCGAAATAGGCCATCGGGGTTACCGCGAGCCCGATGTCATGCACCTTACAGCCGGCCGCCATGAGGCCGTTGACCAGCGCCATCTTGATCGACGCCGAGTAGGAGCGGAAATCGTGGCCGGTGACGATGTCCGGCCGCACCCCGAGTTCATGGATCAGCGTGCCGAGGCCGAGTCCCAGCGCCTCGACCCCCATCAGGTTGATCTCGCTGCCGAACAGCCAGCGCGCATCGTATTCGCGAAAGCCGGTGGCCTTCACCATCGGCTCGGACTCGTAGGCATAGGTGTTGGGCTTGAGTTGAGCTTTTGGCTTGGGAAACATTCAGACCTCGCTGGGGCCGGCAGCGGCGCAGCAATAGCCTAAACGGCGCGCAACCGAAATGGTTGCTTGCTTCAGCGTTCGAGAAAGTCTGCGATCTGCCGGGCGGCTCGGGCGATCTCGTACAGGCAGTCCAAATGGCCGCCGTCGGTGTCGATTTCCGCCAACTGGACCGGCGTGCCCTGCGCCCGCAGTCGCTCCGCCGCCCGCCGCGAATAGGCCGGGAACATGATGCCGTCGGTGCGCACCGAGATCAACAGCGTCGGCGCGCGGATCGCTTTGACCGAGCCGCCGCCCTGGTCGACGTCGTAAATGCGGCAGCCCCGCACCAGATGCACCAGATGCGCGGCATCGGCGTAACTGCCGCGCTCCAACACGACGGCATCGAGTGTGCTCTCGACGCTGTACGTGTTCTCCGCGGCCGCCAGCGGATCGGCGCCCGGCTTGCTCCAATTGCGGCCGAACAGCTTCTGCGCCCAATCCGGCGCGCGCGCCGTGACGGTGACGATTTTCAACGACTGCCGCAATCCCTCGACCGGCTCCGGTCCGCCGAAATAGTCGCCGCCCTTCCAGTTGGCATCCATCAGGATCGGCGTCGCCCACATGTCGATCTCGGCGATGAAATACGGCTCGGCCTGCAGGCCGGCGCCGGCGACCGGGATCAGCTTTTCCACCAGCTCCGGATACTGGGCGCCCCATTCCAACGTCTGCATCGCGCCCATCGAAGGGCCGGTGACGCATTTCAGGCGCCTGACGCCCAAGTGGTCGATCAGCGCCCTTTGCAGGCGAACGAAATCCCGGATGGTGACGATCGGAAAAGTCGTGCCGTACGGGCGTCCGGTGTCGGGATCGATCGTCGCCGGGCCGACGGTCGTGACCATCGGGTCCTTGGGGTTCACGTTCGACATGGTATCCGCGCTGACGACGAAATAGCGGTCGGTGTCGATCGCCTTGCCGGGTCCGATGATCGCGTCCCAGTAACCGGCCAGTTCGTCGTCGGGACGGTATTTTCCGGCGCAGTGGGAACTGCCCGAGAAGTAGTGGCAGACGAGGATGGCGTTGTCGCCGGCGGCGTTGAGCCGGCCGTAAGTCTCATAGCCGACGCGAACGTCCTTGATCAGGCGTCCACCCTGGGTGGTGAAGCGGGGAATGCTGAAGGTCTTTTTCTCGACCAGCATCGTGGTGCCTTGCGGCGGTTGATCGCTCATTTTTGCTCCCCGTTTTTTGCCTGCCCGGCGCTGCCGCCATCGGCGGCAGCGCGTCGGTCGTACTTGATACGCTCTTTCCGCGTTGCGTGCCCGCCGCCGGCGCCCGTCAATGTCTGCGTTGAGCAGGCTCATTGGCTTTGCCGCCCGTTTTAGGCTACGCTTTAACAAAATGGGACCGGGGCACGGCATGCTGTCGGATGAGCATCGGATTGAGGCGAACGGCGCGCATCGGCGCTTTCGCGTCGTGCTGATAAAGCCCTCGCATTACGACGACGACGGCTATGTCATCCGCTGGTTCCGCTCGCCGATGCCGGCGAATTCGCTGGCGACCGTCTACGGCCTGCTCGACGATTGCGCGCAGCGTAAAATTCTCGGGGCCGACATCGACATTGAGATCACGGCGATTGACGAAACCAATACCCGGGTGCGCATCGACCGCATCATCGCCGAGATGCGCGACAACGGCAATTTCGGCTTTGTCGGCCTGGTCGGCGTGCAGTCGAACCAATATCCGCGTTCGCTGCATATCGCCAAGCCGCTGCGCGCGGCCGGCATCCCGGTGATCGTCGGCGGCTTCCATGTCTCCGGCATGTTGGCGATGTTCCCGACGGTGATGGACGACCTGCAGGAAGCTCTCGATATGGGCATCACGCTGTTTGCCGGCGAGGCCGAGGGCCGCATGGATGAGGTGGTGCGCGATGCCGCCGCAGGCGCGCTCAAGCCGATCTACAATTACATCGCCGATCTGCCGGCGCTCGAAGACGCGGTGACGCCGTTCTTGCCGGGCAACTCCGTGCGCAAGACCATCGGCAACGTGACGACCTTCGATGCCGGGCGCGGCTGTCCGTTCCAATGCTCGTTCTGCACTATCATCAACGTGCAGGGGCGCAAATCGCGCCGCCGCGGCCCCGACGATGTCGAGCGCATCTTGCGCAAGAACTACGAGCACGGCATCGACCGGTTCTTCATCACCGACGACAACTTCGCGCGCAACAAGGACTGGGAACCGATCTTCGACCGCATCATAAAACTGCGCGAGCAAGACGGCATGGACGTGCGCTTCCTCATCCAGGTCGACACGATGTGCCACAAGATCCCGAATTTCGTCGCCAAGGCGAAGCGCGCCGGGGTCACCCGCATCTTCATCGGGCTGGAGAACATCAACCCCGACAATTTGCTCGCCGCCAAGAAGCGGCAGAACAAGATCACCGAGTATCGCGACATGCTGCTGGCCTGGAAGGCGGCCGGCATCTGGACCTATGCCGGCTACATTCTCGGCTTTCCCAACGACACGCCGGAATCGGCGCGGCGCGACATCGAGATCATCAAGAAGGAGATGCCGCTCGATGTGCTCGAGTTCTTCTTCCTGACGCCGCTGCCGGGCTCCGAGGATCACAAGGTGCTGTGGAGCAAGGGCGTGCCGCTCGATCCCGACCTCAACAAATACGACCTCGAACACGCGCTGACGCCGCATCCGAATATGAGCAAGGCGGAATGGGAACGGCTGTACCGCGATGCCTGGGCGATCTATTACACGCCGCAGCATATCGAGACGATTTTGCGCCGCGCGCAGGCCTACGGCATCAATATCCTGCGACTGGCGCAGATCATCCTGTGGTTCGCCGCCTCGCTCGCGGTCGAGAAAGTGCATCCGCTGCAAGGCGGAATCTTGCGGCTGAAGAACCGGCACGAACGCCGCCCCGAACTGCCGGTCGAGCCGGTGTGGACATTCTATCCCTGGCTCGCTGCGGATTTTTTGATCAAACACGCGCGCGTCGCGGCCGCCGCTTGGAGCATGTTCCGCATCTACCGCCGCGTCGCCGCCAGCGCCCACATTCCTTACACCGATCAGGCGATGACGCCGGTGACCGAGGACGAAACGCAGACGCTCGAATTGTTTACTCATAACCAGTCGGCGCGGGCGGCCGTCGACCATGCGCGCAAGGTCAAGATGCTGACCGGCTCAGCCGGCGCCGCGGCCGCCGTGCAGGGGCTTTCCGAATTCGCCTAGCCCTTTCGCGGCCTGCCGCCTGTCGTTATCGAATGGCGGGCAAGCGCCCGGTCATGGCCGTAGAGTGGCCGGCTTTGACGATCGGCGCGGTCCCGAGATCGATGTCACTGACACGAGCAGAGCTGGCGATGACCGCGACCAAGGCCGCAGATAAAAGGCCGACGACCACAATCTTCAAATGGGTCCTACGGTCGGCGCTGTTCATCGAATGATTCATGACGTCCTCCCGTCTTTTCGGCTTTGATACATTTCTCCTGCCACGCGGGATGTGACCCAAAGCACAAAACTGCGCCTTTACCGCGAGGTTGCGCTGCGATCCGGGCCGCCGATGCGTAGCAGCAAAGCGCCGGTTTGCAGCGCCAATTGGAGCAAGGATTTCGCCGACGCGCGATCCGGGCTAGGCTTGCCCCAGGCAGGATCGATCGTATGCAACATTCCTATCGAACGGTTGCTCTGGAGCGCCATCCCTCCGGCTATGCGGTGCTGATGCTCAACCGGCCGCAAAAACTCAACGCGCTGTCGATGGAATTGCGCGGCGAACTGGTTGCGGCCATCGAAGAGTTGCGGCGCGACCCGGCGGTGCGCGTACTCATCCTGACAGGTGCGGGCCGCGCCTTCTGCGCCGGGCTCGACCTCGATGAATTGAGCAAGGCGGAAGCCAACTCGGCGCCGGCGTTCGAACTCGATCCGGTGGCGGCGCTGCTGAAATTCGAGGGCCCGGTGATCGGCGCGATCAACGGCGTGGCGGCAACCGGCGGCTTCGAGCTCGCCATGGCTTGCGACATTCTCATCGCCTCCACGGACGCGCAGTTTGCCGACACCCATGCCAAGGTCGGCCTGTTGCCCGGCTGGGGATTGTCCGTTCGTCTTCCGCGCCGCATCGGGCTGCATCGCGCCAAGGAGATGGCATTCACGGCCCGTTTCGCGTCCGCGGCCGAGGCGGGGGCCTGGGGCCTGGTCAATCGCGTCGTGCCGCCGGAAGAGCTGCTCGGCCAGGCGCGGGAAATGGCGGAACAGATGCTCGCGGTCGTGCCGGAGATCCTGGTGAAGTACAAAACACTCCTGGACAGCAGTTTTGCTCACCCCGCCGACGAAGCTCTCGTCAGCGAACGCGCGGCGGCGACGGCAGCGAATGCGATCGTCGATCGCGCCGCCATTCCCGGTCGCTGGACGCGAGGACGCGGAAGTCGATAGTCATGCCCTAAGCTTTGCGCGGCTTGGCGCGCCGGGTTGCGGGCGCGGCGAGCGGATCGTCCGGCCAGGGATGTTTCGGATAGCGGCCGCGCATCTCGGCGCGCACCGCGGCGTAGCTGCCGCGCCAGAAGCCGGGCAGGTCGCGCGTCATCTGCACCGGACGATGCGCCGGCGAGAGCAGCTCGATCAGCAGCGGGATACTGCCGCCGGCAATCGCCGGATGGCTGTCGAGGCCGAAAAGCTCCTGGACGCGGATCGCGATCTTCGGCCCGCCCTCGGCCTCATAATCGATCGGCACGCGTGAGCCCGTCGGCGCTTCGAAATGGGCCGGCGCCTCCGCCTCGAGCCGGCGCTTCAGCGGCCACGGCAGTAAAGCGCTCAAGGCAGTCTCCAACTCATCCGCGGTGATGTCGCGCAGCGCGGTCTTGGCGGCGAGCGACGGCCCGAGCCATGCGTTGACGGTGGCGGCGAGCGCCGCATCGGACAAATCCGGCCATTCGTCGCCCTCGCTCGCGCGCAGGAACATGACGCGGTCGCGCCATTGCCGCAGCGCTTTGGTCCACGGCAGCCGGTCGATGCCGAGCCGCGCGATCCCTTCGGCGAGGATGCGCGCCGCCTCGTCGCCCGCGGCGGCCGGCATCGGTTGCTCACTCAACGTGATGGCGCCGAACCGCCGCAGCCGGCGCAGCCGCAGGCTGGCGCTAGCCGGATCGAAGGCGATGTCCTCGCGGGTGACGATGCGGTCGGCAAAGCGCGCTTCGATGTCGGCGAGCGAAATCGGCGCCGCGAGCAAGACGCGGCCGGCGGCGGCGCTGCCGGCAAGCTCGGCCACGGCGAGGTAGGGCTCGCGGGCGAGCGGGGAGGCGGGATCGACTTGGGCGCCGCGGCCGTTGGCGAGGACGAAGGCGCCCGCCGCGCCGCCGCGGTTTTTGGCGATGCGCTCGGGATAGGCCAGCGCGAGCAGCGCGCCGACACTGATTTCCCCTCCCCCTCGTGGGGAGGGGTTAGGGGTGGGGGTGGGGAGGACAACTTGCGTGCGACGACGCTCGCGCTTTACCTCCCGACCCCCCTCCCTTCCCTCCCCCACAAGGGGGGAGGGAGGAGACAGTGGCCGGACATTCGATTGCGCAATTTCCGCCCAACGCTGCGCCAGCGCGCGGGCTTCGCGCGCGCGGGCTGAACGATCGCGATGGAGTGCGGCGAGGCGATGCGTGAGGTCCACATCGTCGCCGGCAAGGCCGCGCTCGCCGATGAGGATGGCGATCTCGGCCGCCGGCAGCGCGGCGCCAACGGCCGCGGCATCGACCACCATGCGGGCGAGCCGCGGCGGCAGCGGCAGACGCCGCAGTTTCTTGCCTTCCTCGGTGATGCGGCCGTCGCCGTCGATGGCGCCGAGTTCGGCAAGCAGCGCTTTCGCCTCGGTGAGCGCCGGGCGCGGCGGCGGATCGAGGAAGGCGAGGTTTTCTGGCCCGCTGCCCCACGCCGCGAGGTCGAGCGCGAGCGACGACAAATCGGCAGACAGGATTTCTGGCCGGGAAAACGGTTCGAGCGCCGCGGTCTGCGGCTCGTCCCACAGCCGGTAGCAGAGGCCCGGCTCCGTGCGGCCGGCGCGGCCGCGGCGCTGATCGGCGGCGGCGCGCGACACCCGCACCGTTTCGAGCCGCGTCACCCCGACATCGGGCTCGTAGCGCGGCACGCGGGCAAGCCCGGAATCGATCACGATGCGCACGCCCTCGATGGTAATCGAAGTCTCGGCAATCGAGGTCGCCAGCACGATCTTGCGCCGGCCGGGCGGGGAGGGTGCGATGGCGCGGTCCTGCTCGTCGGCCGCGAGCGCACCAAAGAGCGCGACGACATCGATCGAGGGGCCGAAACGGCCGTCGAGCAGCGCCTTCGTGCGGCGGATTTCGGCGGCGCCGGGAAGGAACGCCAGCAGCGAGCCAGTGTCGGCGCGCATCGCCCGCACAATAGCGTCGGCGATTTGCGGCTCGATCGGCCGCGCGTCGCGGCCGAGATAGCGGGTCTCGACCGGGAAGGCGCGGCCTTCGGCGGCGATCACGGGAGCGTCGCCGAGAAGTTTGGCCACGCGGGCGCCGTCGATCGTCGCCGACATGACGAGAAGCCTTAAATCCTCGCGCAGGCCGTGTTGCACGTCGCGCGCCAAGGCGAGCCCGAGATCGGCGTCGAGCGAGCGCTCGTGGAACTCGTCGAACAGGATGGCGGCGACGCCGTCGACCATCGGGTCGTCGAGGATGAGTCGGGTAAAAACGCCTTCGGTGAGGATTTCGATGCGGGTTTTCCGCGAGAGTTTTGAGCCGAAGCGCACCCGCAAGCCCACCGTCTCGCCGACGCGTTCGCCGAGCGTCTTTGCCATCCGCTCCGCGGCGGCGCGGGCGGCGAGACGGCGCGGCTCGAGCACAAGGATGCGGCGTCCGGCAGCCCATTCCTCGCCGGCGAGCACCAGTGGCACGCGTGTAGTCTTGCCGGCGCCCGGCGGGGCGACCAGCACGGCGGCGTTTTGCGCCCGCAGCGCCGCGGCCAAATCCGGCAGCGTGGCGTCGATGGGCAGCGGCGGGGAAAATTCCATAGCTTGTTCTAACGTCATTCCAGGGCGCGGACTTTAGTCCGCGAGCCCGGAATCCATAACCACCATCGTCCAAGGCCGCCCCTCGGCGCCAGTTATGCACCGTCTGTGGTTATGGATTCCGGACAGCCGCTGTCGCGGCTTTCGGAATGACGGTGATTTCATATATTACGGTCATCATGCCCGCCGCACAAAAAGCCCAGCCTGCCGCCGCCGCCAAGCCGCTGAAGAAAGGCGACCATGTTTTTCTGGTCGACGGTTCCGGCTACATTTTTCGCGCCTATCACGCGCTGCCGCCGATCAACCGCAAATCGGACGGGCTGCAGCTCAATGCCGTATTCGGCTTCTGCAACATGCTGTGGAAGCTTCTTCGCGATCTCAAGCCGGAGGAGCGGCCGACCCATCTCGCCGTGGTCTTCGACAAGTCGGAGAAGACGTTCCGCACCACCATGTATCCCGACTACAAGGCGCACCGGCCCGAGCCGCCCGACGACCTCAAGCCGCAATTCAAGTTCATCCGCGAAGCGGTGCAGGCTTTCGATCTGCCGTGCCTCGAGCAGGACGGCTTCGAGGCCGACGACCTGATCGCGACCTATGTGCGTGAGGCCTGCGCGGCCGGCGCCACCGCCACCATCGTCTCCTCGGACAAGGATTTGATGCAGCTCGTCAACGACTGCGTCGTCATGTTCGACACCATGAAGGACAAGAAGATCGGCCGCGCCGAGGTGATCGAGAAATTCGGCGTGCCGCCGGAGAAGGTCATCGAAGTGCAGGCGCTGATCGGCGATTCGACCGACAACGTGCCGGGCGTGCCCGGCATCGGGGTGAAGACCGCGGCGCAGCTGATCGGCGAATATGGTGACCTCGAAACGCTGCTGCGGCGGGCGTCCGAGATCAAGCAGGACAAGCGCCGGCAATCGCTGATCGAGAACGCGGAAAAAGCGCGGCTGTCGAAAAAACTCGTCACGCTCGACGATCACGTCAAGCTCAATGTGCCGATCGGCGATCTGGCAGTGCACGAGCCCGACTACAAACGGCTGATCGCGTTCCTCAAGGCGATGGAGTTCAATTCGCTGATGCGGCGCGTGGCGGAGTTTTCCGGCGCCGAAGCCGGCGAGATCGAGCCCGATGCGCGGCTCGCGGGGCATCATGCGGCCGCGGATGTTCCACCCTCTCCCCTTGCGGGAGAGGGTGGCGAGGTCCGAAGGGCCTCGCCGGGTGAGGGGGCTGCACAAAGGCAACTCCCCCTCACCCGGCCGGCTGCGCCGACCGACCTCTCCCGCAAGGGGAGAGGTGAGGGTGCGGCGTACTCTTCGCTCACCCCGGCGGCGCTGGCGCGCGCCCGCATCGAGGCGGCGCGGGCGGAAAAATTCGACCGCAGCAAATACGAAACGGTGCACAGCATCGAGCGGCTCAAGGCCTGGATCGAGCTGGCGCGCGACATCGGCGTCGTCGCCATCGACACGATGGCCGCTACACCCGATCCGATGCAGGCGGAGCTGTGCGGCGTTGCGCTCGCGGTGGCGCCCAACGAAGCCTGCTACGTGCCGCTCGGCCATCGGCGTGGCGGCGAGGGCGCCGGCCTGTTCCGCGGCGATATCGCGCCCGACCAGATTTCCGAACGCGCGGCGCTGGATGCGCTGAAGCCGCTATTCACCGACATGGGCGTGCTCAAGATCGGCCACGATCTGAAATTCGCGTGGCAGATGTTCGCGCTGCGCGGCATCGAGATGGCGGCTTACGACGACACCATGCTGATGTCGTACGCGCTCGACGCGGGACGGCAGAACCACGCGCTGGCGTCGCTTGCCGAAGGCACCTTCACGCATGCGGCGGTCGACATCGACACGCTGCTCAAGGCGGGCAAGACCAAGATCACGTTCGACAGCGTCGGCATCGAGCAGGCGGCAGTTTACGCCGCCGAGCGCGCCGACATCGTGCTGCGGCTGTGGCAGGTGCTCAAGCCGCGGCTGCCGGCCGAGCATGTGCTCACCGTATACGAGACGCTGGAGCGGCCGCTGCTCGCCGTGCTGGCGCATATGGAGCGGCGCGGCATCTCGATCGACCGGCAGGTGCTGTCGCGATTGTCCGGCGAATTCGCCCAGGAGGCCGCCGGGCTCGAAGCCGAGATCAAGGCGCTTGCCGGCGAGGCGATCAATCCCGGCAGCCCCAAGCAGCTCGGCGATATCTTGTTCGGCAAGCTCGGCCTGCCGGGCGGTACCAAGACCAAGACCGGACAATGGTCGACCGGCGCTCGGGCGCTGGAAGAGCTCGCCGAGCAGGGCCACGAACTGCCGCAGAAAATCCTCGACTGGCGGCAGGTCTCGAAGCTGAAATCGACCTATACCGACGCGCTGCCGGGCTTCGTCAATCCGACGACGCACCGCGTGCACACCAGCTACGCGCTTGCGTCGACGACGACCGGCCGGTTGTCGTCGTCGGAGCCGAACCTGCAAAACATTCCGATCCGCACCGAGGATGGCCGGAAAATCCGCCGCGCGTTTATCGCCGCGCCCGGGACGAAACTCGTCTCCGCCGATTATTCGCAGATCGAGCTGCGGCTATTGGCCGAGATCGCCGGTATCGAGCCGCTGCAGAAGGCGTTTCGCGACGGTATCGACATTCACGCCATGACCGCGTCGGAAATGTTCGGCGTGCCGGTGAAAGGCATGCCGCCCGACGTGCGCCGGCGCGCCAAGGCGATCAATTTCGGTATCGTCTACGGCATTTCCGCGTTCGGACTCGCCAACCAGCTCGGCATCGGCCGCGAGGAGGCCGGCGCCTATATCAAAAAATATTTCGAGCGCTTTCCCGGTATTCGCGACTACATCGAGGAATCCAAAAAGTTTGCTAAGAAGAATGGCTACGTGGTCACGCTGTTCGGCCGCAAGTGCCACTATCCGGATATTCGCGCGTCCAATGCCTCGATCCGTTCCTTCAACGAGCGCGCCGCGGTCAACGCCCGGCTGCAAGGCAGCGCCGCCGACATCATCCGCCGCGCCATGATCCGCATGGAAGACGCGCTGGCGAAGCACAAGCTGTCGGCGCAGATGCTCTTACAGGTGCACGACGAGCTTGTCTTCGAGGTGCCGGACGCGGAAGTGAAAAAGTCGCTGCCGGTGATCAAGAAAGTGATGGAAGATGCGCCGCTACCGGCGGTGTCGCTGTCGGTGCCGCTGCAAGTCGAGGCTCACGCCGCCGACAATTGGGACGCGGCGCATTAGACGAGATATCCGCTCAGCGACGGCGCCAGGAGCCGAGCGCGATCGGCAGGGCGGTCCCGCAAGCGAGCACGACCAGACCGGCCGCCATCGCCAGGTAAACGCTGTCCAATCCGCCGCCGAAAAAGCGCATCGCCAGCACTCCTCCTCCGACGGCAACCGCCAGCCGCAGCAAGGAGCTAGCAACGGCCCACAAAACGCGTCCGGTGCCGAGCGAGGCAAAATAAAGAGCAAGACCGGCGCCATAAATACCGTAGGCCGGCGCCACGATACGCAAATACCGCATGCCGGCGTCGAACACAGCGGGGTCTGTGCTGAAAGTGTCGAGCCACAAATGCGGGTCGACTGCGAAGATCATGCCGATGGTGCCGGTGAGGCAGCCCGCGAACGCGGCGCCGGTCCACGCTACGCGCTCGGCGCGGCGGACGTTTCCCGCGCCGAAATTGGTGCCCACCATGGTCACGAGCGCGGTGCCGAGCCCGAAGACAATCGAGATCTGGATATATTCGAGCCGCGCGCCCATGCCGTAGCCGGCGATCGCTTTGGTGCCGAACGGCCCGACCAACCCAGTGAGCAGCAGCACGGTGGTATTGGTGAGGAGCGTGATCACCGCGCCCGGCAAGCCGACCCGCAGAATGTCGCCGAGCATGGACCACTGAACGCGGACCGTGGGCCGCAGCCGCACCGGCGCCCGGCCGAACAGCAAAACCCCGCCGAGGATGATGCTGGCTACGGCATAAAAGCCGAGCATGGCGCAGGCCGCGCCCGGCACGCCCAGCCTGGGTATCGGGCCGAGCCCGACAATCAAGGCCGGCGAGATCGTCAGCGTGACGACGGCGCCCGCGATCGACACCGCGGCGGGAAGCACCATCACGCCGGCGCCGCGCAGGATCGAGGCCAGAATATTGAACAGCCAGAACAGGGGAGCGCCGCCAAAGAGGATGGCGGCATAAATCGAGGCGATCGCCAGAGCATCGCCGGTGCCGCCCATGGCGCGAAACAGGGCGCGGCCGCCGATCAGCTCCGCCGTCATGAAAACGAGACCGAAGCCGAGCGCGATGAGCAAGGCATGGAATGCCAGCGCGTCCGCTTTTTCCCGCTGCGCCGCGCCGAGCGCCCGCGCGATCGTTGAGGCGACGCTGCCGCCAACGCCTCCCGCCGCCATCGTCTGCATCAGCATCAACAGCGGAAACGCCAGACTCACGCCGGCCAGGGCGTCGGCGCCGAGCCAGCCGACGAAATAGGTCTCCACCACGCCGACCACGATCTGTGTCGCCATGACGATGAAGTTTGGCGCGGCCAGGCGCAGCAGCACCGGGACGATCGGCCCTTCCAGCATCGCGCGCGTGCGCGGCGCCATGTCCCGCGGCGGATCGGCGGCCGTCGGCGGAAGAATGCCGGCAATGGCGGTCGTCGAGGCAACGCTCATTCCTGCGGCTCCTGGCAGTGGATCAATGTTTCGTGCGTTTCGGCAGGCGCCTTGCAGGATCGCCGCGGCGGGTGGGCAGGCGAACATCGCGCCGGTGGCTTGCCACGCGCGCCATCCGCGCGCGTACGCCGCGTCCAGCGGCGGGTCCCGCTGCCAGCGAGATGGTCTCGGCGGTCAAGTACTTGAGCGTACCGCGGTCGACGACGACCGGATCAAGCAGTTGCCCGGTCAGGCGGTCGCGAACTTCCACCGCAACGCCTTCGGGCGCGAGGTGGCGATTGCCCCAGGCGAGCAGCGCCAGGATGACCGGCAGAAAGTCGCGGCCGCGGGTTGTGAGCAAATAAGCGTAGCGGGTCGGCCGCTGCTGATACGCCCGGCGTTGCATAAGCCCGCTCTTTACCAGCGCCTTGAGCCGCCGGCTCAACATGTTGGATGAGATGCCCAGGCTCTCCTGAAATTCCTCAAAACGGGAGAGGCCGTGAAAGGCATCGCGCAGGATAACGATGCTCCACCACTCGCCGACGCAGTCGAGACTGCGGGCGACTGGGCATTGCTGATGCGCGAAGCTTGTTCGTTGCATGATGAAAGTGACTATAGTCTTGTAACTTTCATGATGCAAGTCACTGACTTGTGAGGTTTGCGCGTTTTGCCGTGCCGTGCGACGCGCCGCCCGCGGCGATGCCGCTGTCGGTCGAGGCGCACGCCGCCGACAATTGGGACGCGGCGCACTGAAAGCCCGACTGGCGGCGTGCCGCGGCGGCGGCCGGCGCGAAGATCGATCGCGCTTAGGGCGATGAGCCTTTGCATACACGCCGCAGTAGCGCAGTGTTGATTTGGCCTTTTGCGACTTATCGCGCCATTATCGCGGCGGCGCCGGCAAACGCCGCGCGCCACCGCTGGGGGTCATCGTCTGCGAAAATGTTCGTGAGCTACCGCTCAGCGGGCGGCTGACCAATAAAAAAGGGGGAGCGTCATGAGCAGCCTGGACCGTGGTGAACCGAAACTACTCTTTCCCGGGCTCGCCGGTTTTTACGCGGCGGTGTCCGATCTCTGGTATCCGATGATCCGCGTCACCGTTGGCGCCATCTTGCTTGTCCACGGCTGGAGCAAGCTCAAAACGGGCGTCGCCGGGATTGCGGCTTATCTCGACCGGATCGGCATCGAGCCTTCGCTGCCCTTCGCCTATGTGGTGTACATCAACGAGACGATCGGCGCCGTGTGCATCATCCTCGGCCTGTTCACCAGGTTCTTCGCCGCCTCGATTGCCATCGAATTGGCCGTGGCGCTGTGGATCGTTCATTATGCCAAGGGATTTGGCGCGTCGGCCGGCGGCTACGAATATGTGCTGATGTGGGGCATCATCATGTTCGCGATCGCATTGCGCGGCGGCGGGCCTTATTCGCTCGACCGCGTCATCGGCAAGGAACTTTGAAGCTCATCAGCGGCGGTCTCGGATTGTCCCAGCCCGGTATCGGGGGCGCTGACGCGCGAGGCGCTCTTTAACGGCATTGCTGACCTGAGCCACGGTCCGCTCCGCGTTCAACGCATGCATTGAAGCGAGACGAGGCCAGCGGGTTTTGCTTCGCGGATCGACCGCGATCCCCTAACGTGCCGCTATGACGTCCGCTTTCACCCCGCATATCCCGTTCGGCCTCGACCCGATGTGGGTGTCGATGACGGTGCTCGCCGTCACCTATGCGTTCATCATCGCCGGCCGCCTCAATCGCGCGGTGGTGGCGCTGATCGGCGCGGCGCTCCTCGTCATCATCAGCGCGCTCGATCAGGACACGGCGGTCAAGGGCATCGACTGGGACACCATCGGGCTTATCACCGGCATGATGATCCTGGTGGCGATTTCGCGCCGCTGCGGCCTGTTCCAATATCTCGCCATCTGGTCGGCGCAGCGGATCAAGGCGAGCCCGGCGGGCATCCTGCTGACGCTGCAGATCGCCACCGCGCTCCTTTCCGCGGTGCTCAACAATGTCAGCACCGTGCTGCTGATCGTGCCGGTGACCTTGGCCATCACCGAGGAGCTGGAAGTCTCGCCGTTTCCGTTTCTGTTCGCCGAGGTGTTTGCCTCCAATATCGGCGGCACGGCGACGCTGATCGGCGATCCGCCCAACATCCTGATCGGCACCGGGGCCGGCCTCGACTTCAACAGCTTCCTCGCCAATGTGGCGCCGGTCGCCGTGCTGGTGATGGCGGTGCAGGCGCTGCTGGTTCATCTGATCTGGGGCCGCGCGCTGCGCGCCAGCCCGGAGCGGCGCACCCTGGTCATGGGCATGAACGCGCCGGGAATGATCAGCGACTGGGTGCTGCTGCGCCGCTCGGTTCTGGTCATCGGCGCGGTGCTGGCCGCGTTCGTCGCCGCCGGTCCGCTGCACCTTCACCCGGCGACGATCGCGATCACCGGCGCCGCGGCGCTGATGCTGCTCGACAATTGGCAGCAGCGCGGCGCCAAGCAGGCGGACAACGTGCACCGGACCTTCGCCGACGTCGAATGGACCACGATCTTTTTCTTCATCGGTCTGTTCGTGGTGGTTCACGCGGTCGAGGTTTCGGGCTTGCTGGGAGTGATCGCCGACAAGCTCGTGGCGCTGACCGGCGGCAACATCGCCGTGGCCGGCGCGCTCATCCTGTGGATGTCCGCGGTCCTGTCGGCCTTGCTCGACAACATTCCGTTCGTCGCCACCATGATCCCGGTGATCAAGGGCATGGCGGGCGCCTATGGCGGGCCGGGCGCGATCGCGCCGCTGTGGTGGTGCCTGTCGCTCGGCGCCTGCCTCGGCGGCAATGGCACGCTGACCGGCGCCGCCGCGAATCTCGCTGTCGCCGGCATCGCCGAGCGCAATGGCATCCGCTTCGGCTTCATTCAGTATCTGGCCTACGGCGTGCCGATGACGCTCGTTTCCATCGCCATCTGCCAAGCCTACGTGTGGCTGCGGTATTTTTGAGGACGTCGAATGCGTGTACTCATAAATCCCGCTCAATGTCCGCTTCGCTCCGAAAGCGACCCAATTGCTGCCCTGCCGCAAAGTGACGCGATGGGCCAATAGCCAACATTGCGCTCTCCTTGGCGTACGCCAGCAACCGTTATATTTTGTATGGTGAGGTGCAAGCTGGACGCGCCGAAATCCAACCTGTAACCGGACGCGGAAGTCATCGGTAGGCGCTCGTCGCAATTTCCTGCGATGAGCCATCTGGTCTGCAAGACGCCGCACGATAGGTTGAGAGCATGATAGGGGCGACGATAAAAGAATTCAAAGACGCTTTCACAGGTGAGCTGCTCGTCAATGGCGATTGGATCGTCGCAAATGTCGAAACCGCGATGGCATGGCCGGTCGAGAAGCAGAAATTCCGCTTCATGGATCTCGACATTTGGGTCATTCCGTTGACGTTGGACCACTATCCTGCGCTCGCGATAAAGCGACCGAACAATTTTAGTAAGGCCAAATGTGAGAAAATCTTGCTGCATTTCCTCAGCGCCGTATGTTGGGTCGAGGGTGTAGGCGCATTAGTCGACGGCATCGGCGGTGGCAATCTCCCACGCCCGATGGGCCGAGTTAAGCAATTTGGATATTCGATTCGAAAAGAGTTCGAGCTTGAGTATCTTCCCGAGCTTCAAGACGCGCGGTTACGGCTTGCACTCGCCATTATGCGCGAAGGTCGCGGCTCGAATATCCCCTCGCATGCATTCGTCTCGTACTACCGGGTTATGGAGCTCACGGTAGCATCGAAACGCGACGATTGGATAAATTCCCATCTCAGTAAACTGTCAGGCTTCCACGCAGCAACGTTGAAGAAACTATCGGAGAGAACTGAGAACATCGGCGCGTATCTGCGGAACGAAGGTCGCAACGCTTCGGCGCACGGGGGTGAAGAACCTCTCATCGACCCGGATGACCCATCACATGCGCGTCGCCTGTGGGAAGAGTTGCCAGTCATGGAAGCGCTCGCTGAGCTCGCCATTGAAGAGGAGCTTGGCGTCGAAACGTCACATACGAACTGGCAGAGGCACCTTTACGAGCTAGCCGGATTCAAAGCCCTGCTTGGACGCGAGATCGTCGAGGCTCTGGTCTTGGGAAAGGATATCTCAGGCGAACGGTCAGTCGAAGTCCCCTGTATCAGCGTCGAGATAAGCGGACACCCACCATATGAGACCTTCAAGCGACTACATCCTCGACCGATGGAGCGCGTCGGTCCGCATCAAATCCAATTCGCGTTGCGAACGGAAGCCGGGGATTTCGGTTTTAATTTTCTGCTCGATTTCAAAGAGGAAAGACTCACATTTGATGTGTCGAGCATGATACAGGCCGTCGATGATGGCAGCGCAACAGCCGCTGAAGGAATGGCGGATATTGGCCGCTTCATGCGCGACTATTAAATGAACGGAAAGCTCATCATCAAAAATGCAGAGACCGGGCACCTCATCGCCCGAAAAGATGCATTCCTTCCCGTAAATGCCATCGTGAATCCCGACGGATTCAATGCTACAATCGAGCGATATGTTGCAATGGCGAAAGATCGGAAATCGAAAGCCGAGAAGTGAATTGTGTAGCACGATCACGCAAAGTCGCCGTGAGCAACAAGATATTCAGGCGTGGCCTTCCTAATGTCGAACCGTGCGATGTTGGCTCCCATACCAGAGGCAGACATTGGCCGATTGTCCGCTTTGGGTCATTGAACGAAACCGCTGGCGCGGTAGAGCGCTGCGCGCAAGGCGGTGGCTGGAGCTGACGGGAACGCGGTAACGGGACGGGACGTCCTGTCTGAAGATCGGGGGTCAACAACCTCGAT
>Ga0187891_1000996_pt1 | contig 25716 bp, 20 predicted proteins | sample June2016WEW_21_4_FD_132990 | JGI IMG/M metagenome (GOLD analysis project Ga0187891, IMG submission 132990) | Peatland microbial communities from SPRUCE experiment site at the Marcell Experimental Forest, Minnesota, USA - June2016WEW_21_40 | ecosystem: Environmental > Terrestrial > Soil >... | reverse complement strand
TGCGCATCAACGAGATTGAACTCGACCCCGCGCGCCACACGGTGAAGAAGGCCGGCCGGCTCATTCACCTCACCCCCAAGGAGTTTGAGTTGACGCAACACCTGATGACCCATGCAGGCAGGCCCATCCAGCATAGCCGCCTGCTGAATACCGTGTGGGGAGAAGGATACGGCAACGAGCTGGAGTATCTGCGCACCTTCATGCGCCAACTGCGCAAGAAACTGGAAGACGATCCCGCGAACCCCAAGTACCTGCTCACGGAAGCGCACGTCGGCTATCGCTTTGCGGAGAATTCATAGATCGGTGGATGATCCAGACCGCGCATTGCTGATCGAACGGTTGGTTTTCCTATCCGGCCTGTGGCTCACCTGTGATCTTTCAAGAGGTTGGCTGCTTTTTCCTTGCGATGCATTCCCACGCGTGGAACGCTGAAAAGTGCGCAAAGTTGGCGGGTCCAGGATCTCGATTAGGGTCGTCAGGTGCCGGCGAAGAGCTTTCTCAGTCGGAAACTCCCGCACCGAAAACGTCTTATGTCTCTGCTTCTGGTCCGGGCCTTCCCGGTAGCGCCACTCCCAAGCAATTCCGTTGCGTCTTTTGACCTTATGGATCGTTCCCATCTGGTATCTTGAAGGCATGACTTTCTCTCGCAACCTCCCCGTGTGTAATAGCAGTTCTGTATACTATTTTAGGGGTTGGTCATTTTCATAAGTTATTGATACCAAAGATGCGCCCGTAGCTCAGCTGGATAGAGCGGCAGCCTCCGAAGCTGTAGGCCAGAAGTTCGAATCTTCTCGGGCGCACCACCCATTTTCCTGCCACGCCCTTCCCTATCTTCCGCCGCTCTCTTCCCAATCTTTCCGCCCAATCTCTCCTGCGAGGAACGCCCCCAACCGGGCAGTAGGCCGATCGGCGGCCTAGAGTTTGATGACACGCCCTAACACTCACGTTGGTTCAGAAATACCGGGGCTGATTAACAACCTTGGCCTCAAACTCGTCGTTGAGGCGATACCGTCTGGCTATTTTTTCTATAGACCACATGCCGGATTAGGGTCTGCTCAACACCGCAGTCTTGTTATGTGTTGCCTGCGTCCGTGCCGCGAACGCCCAGTGATTTCCCATACAAAAGTTGACAATGGAGCAGCACAGAATCGCGATACTGTTCGAAACGAGCAGGGGGATGTGTGCTTCATGGACCAGGATTCGCATCAGCAGCAGATTTCCCAGCATGGAGACCAAACCATTGGAAAGATGAAACCGAATGAATTGCGTGAGCAGTGCGGCACGGTCGCGGCGGTCGCGCCAAGTGTAGTGCAGGTGCCATACAAAATTGTGTACGAGCGCAAGCTCAATGGCCGCAGCCGTGGCATAGAGATAGTGGCCCGCCGAAACCCGATTGAAGAGAGCGAGCGCGGCAAGCTGCACCACCATCCCCATGGCCCCTACCAGATTGAATTTGCACCAGCGGATGAGGGAGTTCATGGCAGCGGCTCCTGCCGGTAGAGCTCTGCCGTGTGACGCAGAGTAATGACGATCGCCAACGCGGACATGCAGACTGCTGCGATCGTTCCTCCCAGATCGAAGAGCAGCATCCTGTGGCCGAACAGCGTCGCATACGGACTGCGCAGCGCAGCCAGCGTGCCGACGATCAGCAGAATGCGAATCTCCGTGGGGCCGAAGATGCCCTGCGAAAGCTCGAAGCACGACAGCGTATAAGTGGCCAGGTAGCTCTCGCTGGAGAGGAGGAGAAACGCGATCAGCATCGCGATCGCGGTCGGCCAGTGCAGCAGACCGGAGCAGCCGAGTCCGACCATCAACGCAATGGAGCCGAAGATGTCCACCATGTGGTCCACGTAGAAGCCATAGCGCGGCCTCTGCTGGCGGCGCACTCGGGCCAGGGTGCCATCCATGCTGTCGCCCAGCCAGTTGAGCGCGATGCACAGAACCACCAGAAGCAGCGCGTAGCGGTTGGTTCGTGAGAGCGCATAAAAGATCCCTGCCGCGACCTGAGCGCCGAGACCGAGCAGGGTGAGCTGGTCAGAGCTGAGCCACTGCGGCGCTCGCTCGGCCATCCACAGCAATGCGCGCTTCTCGATGGAAGCGGTGAGGGACTGATTGATACGGCGGGCGGTTTGAAATCCCGCAGCATTCTTTGAAGCAGTTGATCTCTCATTCATCCTTATGGTTGCCTGTGCGTTCATCATGGTCTCCATTCCAATTGTTGATTTCCGTGTTGTCGTCTCGTCGCTCGTCGAGCGAGCTATCTGCGCAGCGCGTTGCATGTGGAACGCAATGTGAACTCCAGCGACTCGCGTGGAACGCTCTCCACAAATGGCCGAACCGCCCAGCCGAGGCCGGTTGGTATGGAGCGCGTCAGCGAGACCGACTCGATCTGCATGTAAAGTCCGCCGTCCCGCTCCTCGTAGCTCCAGTAGGTGTTCAGTCGCCACAGGAAGCCGTGCTCCTCGCCGGGGCTCAGCGCGCGCTCGCTGGCCGTGCCGGGCGAGTCGATCTCGTTGATCTGCGTGCTCCGCGAGATGCTGAATCCTTGCTGGGCATCGAGTCGTCCATACGAGATGTCGTAGGCCGTATCCATCACCACCGTGATGACGTGCCGCTGGCGTACGCGCATCGTTGCCTGCAGCCGGTCTGCCTGTTGTGCCAGCACACGTGCCTGTAGCACCTGCGGAGAGAAGTGTTTCGGGTAGGCGCTGAAGTCCTTCATCAGCCGTTCAAAATCCGCCGCTTTGGCTCCAGGGGCAAATGCCGTGCCGCGCCAGTGGTGCAGCATCGCTCCGGGCAAATCCGCACCCGCAGGCGGTGTCAGCTTCTCGATGATCAACTCACCCCGGCGCAGACGGTCCCCACTTTGCGGATCAGAAGCCGCCGGAGCCAGGAAAGCACTCTGCGATCGATGCTGCTGAGCGAGGCGCGTCTCAACCGTATGTGTGTAGGAGTTAAAGGCTGCAACCGCAGCCGGTGGGGGCCCTGCAGCAACGCAGTGGGGAGCAGTGACGAAGAGCAATAGTCCGCAGAGAAGAGAGAAGGTTCGGGAGCGTATGGGTTGGAATCGCGTCATGGGTGCGCCTCGCTTCATGAACTGCACAATGCTCCTCCCCGGCCTGCCAGATCAATGCATGGGACCTCACCGGTTGGAGTTTGTTTCTCACGGTGCAACGGATTGCAGTAATTAGACTTTCTGATAGTTATCAATTCGGCGACAGGTATAGATTGAACGCGCGATCGGATACACTGGCACATAACATGACGGAAACAAGACCAGCCCGGCGCTATCGTTTTGGTGTATTTGAAGCAAACGCTGCCTCGGGAGAGCTTCTGCGGCAGGGAATCCGAACCAAATTAAACGCCCAGCCCTTTCAGGTACTCTGCATGCTGCTGGAGCGGCCCGGCGAACTGCTGACTCGAGAGGCTATCTCCCGCGAGCTGTGGCCCGAGGGCACCTTTGTCGATTACGAACATGGCGTGAACTCAGCGGTCAATCGCATCCGCGAAGCCCTCGGAGATACGGCAAGCAATCCTCGATTCGTTGAGACCTTGGCCCGTCGTGGATATCGCTTCGTGGCTCCCGTGGAACGGATTGGCCTCGGTGAAGATCCGTCTCCCTCAGTCTCCGAGTCCACGGCCTCGGGTTCGAGCGAGCATGCGGTCGTTTCGAGCGAGTCTGAGGCTGACCTTCTCAGCCGGATTCTGGCCTCTCCGCAGGAACTTCCGAAGGCCTCGTATCCCGTTGTGCAGACGCTCTTCGTCTTGTTTCAGTGCATGTACCTGAGCTTCTATATCGGTGCGCTGGCAAATCTGCCGGAAATTGAAGACCTTTTCTCCCCACTGCCGAAAGCATCGCAGGCACTTACTGTCTTGATCGTGACTGCCGCAGTTCTGATACCTGTTCGTGCCTTCGTGCTCACTGCTGTGCTCATGCACGCGCCCCGAGTGCGCGAGAAGTTCCTCAGGATTTGGCCGTTTCTGTTTCTGTTCGATGAGCTTTGGTCGCTCTCGCCATTCCTGCTGCTGCACCACATCAGCATCGGATTGGCAGTATCGTGTACGGCGCTTCTCGTCTACTCGCCCTTTGCACAGCGATCTCTAGTCCTGATGGGTGCAGGCGGCAGGGACCGTGAAACCTCAGCTACGGTCCGGTGAACGGAGCGATCCTGCCAACCCAAGCTGTGGCAGCGAACTTTCCGAAATGCTGACTTGAACAAAACCGCTTTAGGCGACGGACGCTTGCGCGTGGGGCTGAGCGAGCGGCTGTGACGTTGCAATTCCCTGATATCAGCCGACACAGAGCAAGGATGAAGATGCACTCACCCAGGCCATCCTCTCATTGGCCAGGTTAGGATGGAAGCACCGTGAGGCGAATACTTACATGCATGCTGTGGCTGGGAGGGCTAGTGGGCCAAGCCCAGGTCCGGCATGTCTCTCCCCTGGCAAGTGCACTCCACGGGACACACGCCACCGCTGTTGTCGTGGATGTGCCCTCTGGAAGCATCCTTGACAGCTATGGCGCTCTGGATATGCCGGCTGCACCGGGTTCGACCCTAAAACCATTTGTGCTGAAGGCGGCACTGGATGCTGATGTGATTTCCGCGCAGGAGAGGATCCACTGCCGCGGTACGCTGATGGTAAAGGGACATAATCTGGCGTGCGGACATCCCCGCGACATCACTGTTCTGGACGCGAGACAGGCGTTGGCGGAATCCTGTAATACCTACTTCGTTACTCTGGCAAGGCGTATGACACCGCAGGTGTTGATTAAGGGATTGCAAGCGTATGGTCTGCATCCGGCAGGATCTGCTGCCGTACCCGACGACCGTGCGCTCCTTGCTGTTGGAATTGTGGGGATCAAGACGTCGCCGCGCGAACAGGCCATGGCCTATCGCATGCTGGCACAGCAGATGAATGGAGCAACGGGACATGCGGTGGGTGTAGTGCGCGATGGGATGCTGCAGTCGGTCGCGACCGGCATGGCACGCGGGGCGCAGGTCGACGGTATGATGCTTGGCGGCAAGACAGGGACAGCACAGGATGCTCCTGCACCGTGGAGTCATGGGTGGTTTGTGGGCATCCTGTTTGACGGGCAGATGCAGGCACGGCGCGTCCTCGTCATCTATGTGCCCCGCGGCACTGGCAACGACGCGGCATTGCTGGCAAAGAGAGTATTACAGCGAAAGGCAGTGCAATGAGGCTCGCGCATGGAATCCTGCTGGGCCTGTTGGTTACCTCAACTGCAAGGTCGCAATCTGCAACGGATGTCACTGTACGGCTGTTCTACACCCACGCCATACATGCTGCCACGGTTACACCGGTGGATGCGGTCATGCGATTGTGTAAGGGGTGCAAAACCAGTTTGATTCCCGCGCAGTTGCAGATCAGTACTAGTAAGGCGCAGTTGATAGTAGGCGGAAAAGCTGTGCCTGAACTGGATTTAAACGGACAGGTTCGCGTGACTGCAGACAGCGGGGAGGTTGAGTTGGGCTATGGACAGTGGAAGGTTACTGCGGCGCCGGATGGGCTGCATGTACTGCTGACAATTCCCAGTGAACGGTACGTGATGGCAGTCCTTCAGAGCGAGGCAGGGGCAAACGAATCCGCGGAATCACTCAAGGCGCTGGCGGTGACGGCACGCAGCTTTGCATTGACGAATCCGCATCGGCACGGGGCGGAAGGGCTGTGCAACAGCACGCATTGCCAGGCCCTGCGCATGGGTGATGTTCCGGCAGAGATTGAGAGCGCGGTGCGTGCAACCGCGGGCGAGACACTGTGGTGGCATGGAGCTCGCGTGCCAGGATATTTCACACAGAGTTGCGGTGGGATGACGGAAGATGCTGCGGTTATGTGGGGTGGAGAGGAAAAGCCGTGGCTGACGTCCCATGCAGATCGCTACTGCGTAAGACTCCCCTCCCAATGGCATGCAGAGATGAGCGTTACAGAGTTGCGCGAGGCTCTGTATGCGGAGGGTTGGAAGCTGGTTGGTGCGATCGATGGCGTTCGAGTTGAGCAGCGGGACGGAAGCGGTCGCGCGCGAAAGCTGCTGGTTTCGGCAGGAACTGAACGAGTGACAATTCCGGCAGCGAGCCTGCGGTTTGCGTTGAACCGGTCGCTAGGCTGGAACCGTCTGCGCAGCGATTGGTATGAAGTGACCTTGAACGATGGGCGTGTGGTGTTCGATGGAAAGGGATATGGGCATGGCGTTGGGCTATGCCAGGCCGGTGCGGCAGAGATGGCGAAGGCAGGCAAGAACTATCGAGAGATTCTGGCGTTCTACTTTCCCACTACGGGCCTGCAGGTGGAGGCCAATGATGCGGGATGGATGCAGCACGACGGGAATGGATGGACACTGCGGTCTACGGGAGATACGGCGAGTTTGATGGCGCAGGGGAACCGGGCGCTGCTTCGGGCGCATGCATTGTTTGCAGGCAATGTGCATCCAGTGGTGACCGTGTACCCGACGACGGAACTCTTTCGGCAGGCTACCAATGTGCCTGGATGGATGCTGGGAACCGCTCGCGGCGACACGATTGCATTGCAGCCGATGAAACCATTACAACGGCATGGCGGTGCAGAGGCGCTGCTGCTGCATGAGTTTCTGCACAGCATGGTGGAAAGCGAAGCGACGGATGTCGCGCCGCTATGGCTACGAGAGGGGTTGGTGGAGGCGCTGGCGAGCGAGTCTGGAGGTCCGAAGAACATGACTCCAGTTCAAATCGACGCAGCCTTGCTCAGAGCAGGCAATCAGCAGGAGGCGGAACAAGCGCATCGTGCGGCGTGCGGGTTGGTGCGCGGACTGATTGCCAAATACGGAATGCAGGCGGTGCGCGGCTGGCTACGCGGCGGAGTCCCGCGGGGCTTGGTTGCGGGCGAGTAGCTCGGATGTGAGCGCCACGACGTATGTGAACAGGTAGACCAAGACAACATAGACCACGGTGAGCCGCAGCACGACGCTGATAACTTCGACAGTCGGGTTGCTTGGTGGATGCCAGTCAATCAATGAAGTAAGGACATTGGCTGCGCAATAAAACAGGATTGGAGTAAGCCAATACTGCCAGCGGAGGAGAATGCGCGAGGCGTTTCGTCGCGCGGACCAGCCACGCGTGACGGTCTCGATCGCTACCGGGATAAAGAGCGCAGGCAGTACGGTCCACATCAGAAAGTCGAAAATATTATTTTGCCAGTTGAGCAGGCGCACCTGCGTAAAGATGCTGCGCAGGTGTGGGCCGAGCATGGCGTTCCAGTAGGACGCGCGCTGCGAGGCGCGGTCGTTGAGCGGGTCGAGTATGTAGTTTGCGAGTGAGAAGATTGCAATCCAGAGCGCGAGCAGAAGACCGCCCAGCCAGATAGGTTTGTTTTCGGCGGACTGACGGAGACGGCGCACGATGAAGGTGTGAAGTGAGAGCGTCCCCACAACCAGCAAACAAATGGTTAGGGCCGAGAGCGCAAGTTCCCAGAGATGCGAGTCAGGAATGGTTGTAGCGGCAATCGCAATGCCTATCAACCCAAGATTGCCGAAGATCTGCCACAGCAGGATGCGAATGGTGATACGGCGGCGTGCAGCGAGGAAAAGAATATTCACTTGGCTACCTCTTTTACGTCGAGGTGAAGCTCATCCGTGGTGGCCTGCACGCCCGGCTGGTACATGGGAGAGACGCTGGCAGGGCTGATGGCAAAGCTTCCGGGGTTTACAACCTTGAGAAGATAGAACGAATCATGACGGCCGTCGAATGTGCCTGCGAAGATTGCGGCGTGATCGTCATGGAACTCCTGACGTGTGTACCACCAGTCCCAACTGGCGGGTCGGTTGACGATGTTGTAGCTGTCGCTGTTCTGCAGGAACTCAACACCGGCGGGGATGGGGTCTTCGATCAACAGATACTTCTGTGGCGAACCGCCAACGCCGAGATGAACAGCGAGAACATCTCCCTGCTCCACCGGACCGTTGAGCGGTTTGAGCGTATAGACGATGCTGCCGTCCTTCGTTGTGGGAACCAGGATGGAATAATCGCGAGCGATGCTCAATGCAAGCGAGCCCTGCTGATAGCTATGTGGCGAGGTTGAGAAGTATGTCGCCTGTGTGGTCCAGTAGGCGCGGCCGCTGCCGGTAGAGACGATGCGGATGGTGTTCTGCTGCGACTGCAGATGCGCAGCGTCCAGAGTGAGGGAAAGCGTGGTGCCCTTGACTGCATCTGCCTGCGAGAAGTGGCGCTTCCCTGCCGAGGCCCCGTTGACGAAGACTTCAACGTCTGTGTCGCCAGCAAGTTCGTGCGATACCAGGAGGTAGTCCGTCAATCCGTATATCACGAACGCAGTCTGCTGCGTGCTGCCCCACCAGGTGCCTTCGGAGCGATTGGCGACAAGCCACTGTGCGGCCTTCACCAACAGCGGACTCTGCGGATCGGCCTGGGCAAGGAACTTGAGCACAAACGCGGTCGATTCGGCGCTGCCGTCGTAGTCAATGTCGAGGAGGTTATTGCGGCTCTCGGGCCAACTGGCAAGATCGCCTTCGATGCGGGCCTTCTTTTCGAGCAACTGGGCGATGGCCGAGGCGCGCGAGTCGTTGGCATCGAGCATGGCGAGGCCGGTGTAGGCGAGGGCCTGCGAGCTGAGATCGTCGCGGCGGGAGTAGAGCGTATCGAGCTGATCTTTATTGATGTGAACTGGATCGGATTCAGCCAACGCATAGACCGAATAGGCGCGCAGCTCTGGGAGCATATGCGGATGCTGCTGTAGAGCGTTTTGCAAGAAGTCGATGCTTGCTGGCTTTCCATTCCTGAAACGCGATTCTTGTGTCTTGGTATAGCCCGCCTTTTTCGCCTGCGCAAGGCCGCTGACAACGTATGCCGTCATGAAGACCTGGCTCTGGTCCTCCTTCCACCATCCCCAGCCGCCATCTTCATGTTGATAGTCGCGCAGACGTTCAAAACCGGCCTGAATCTTGGCGTTGAGAGATGCCTGATCGATATTCGAGGGGAGGTTCAGCTTCTGCATGGCCTGCGCCACAATAATGTTCGGCAGCAGGCTGGACATGGTCTGCTCGGTGCATCCGTAGGGGAAGGTGGTGAGGTAGTCGAGCGCGGAGAAGAGCGAACCTGCGATGGATGGACTCACTTGAATTGTGAGCGAGTGAGCGGCGGGGTCGGTATTAGCGGGGAAGGATAGCTGGCTGGTGCGGTCCCCGGTGTTGGCGATGACGCCGGAAGATGCAATAGTCTCCGCAACTCCGGAGGGATGCACAGGGAGCGTGATCTGCAGTGCGTCGCTCTCGGGCGAGGAGATGGCCTTTGCGGTCAGCGTGGCAGTGCCCACAGCAGAGGCGCGCAGGCGATACAGGATGGTGGCATCGGCCCGAGGGGCGACGGTCACCTGCTGTGTAGAGCCGCTGACGATGTCGAGACCGGCGGCATCCAGCGAGAGCTGTATCTGTTTGGTCTGTTGAAGATAGTTATGCACAATCACGGGGATGGTAACGACGTCGCCCTTGCGCAGGAAGCGGGGCTGGCCCATGCGGACGATGATGTTTTTGCGCACGATGACCCGGTTGACTGTAGCGCCTGCCTTAGAATCTGCCGTGATGGCGCGGACAGTGGCACGCCATGTGGTGAGCGAGTCGGGGAAGGTCAGGGTGACGCGAGCGTGGCCTGTGGCGTCGGTGTGGACGTCCGGCTGCCAGAATGCGGTATCCGGGAAGTCTTTTCGGATGCGTGGCGCACTGTCGATGCTTGGTTTGACCTGTGCCAGTTGCGGGTGGAAGCGGCGTTGGGCCAGCAGCGGTGAGCGAGAACCCGCCTCGCCGGTGAAGTAGTACACGAGCGAATTTTCTATGTCGGGGTAGGTCTCGCGCTGTGGGTAAAATGCATTGAGAATATTGCCGCTCGAGTCCGGTTCGACAGAGTAGACCGCCTCATCGACGACGCCGAAGCTGAAGTCCGCGGAGACCGGCGCGCCCGTGGCGTCGCGCGCAGTCACATCATAGGCAGCACTCTGCTGCGGCTGGAAGGTTTCTGACGCCGGTGTAATTGTCAGTTGCAGTTTCTGCTGGGTCGTCGGCACCACTATGTTGCGTTGCCCCTGATAGATTTTGTCGTTATTAACAAAGACAACGTCGACCGTTAGATTGGGCTGCGAATCCTTGGTGATGGGAAGATCGAAGGTCAGAACCTTGCCGGAGCTGTCCAGGACTTTGCGGAACTCGACTGTGTAACCGCTGGCGGTAATCAACGCATGGAAGCCATCGACCTGGGTGATGAGCGAAAGGTGCGCTGTATCGCCAGGAGCGTAGGTCTTCTTGTCGGTGATAATTCGGATTTGTTGATTCGATTCATCCCCGTAGTCTTCTGTCTGTGGGCCATTCACCCAAAGCCAGCCAATGTCCTGCACGGTTCGCTTCTCAGGCGTGGCGGCAGTGGCGACAATGTTAAGCGATCCAGCCATGTTGGCGGGCATCTGCACAACGGCGGTGCCGTCAGCGCCGGTGGTTGTGTCGGCATCGCCAGCGGAGGTGTCGGAGGTGCGGTGGTAGAGATGTAGGTGCACGGGAGTCTGCACGGGCTTGCCATCGTAATCGACTGCAGTGACCTGGAAGCTGGCATTCTGCCCCTGCTGCACAGAGTAGCTGAGCGGCTCGACCTGCAGACGGAAGCTGCCGTATGTGGCGAGAATGCGATATCGTCCGCTGATCTCCCGGCCTGCCTCGTCGGTAACGCCTGCTTCGACGACGTAATCCTTATCGAGGTGGTGGTCCTGTTCGAAGGTTGTAGGAATGGAGACGGTGAGCTTGCCATCGGCATCGAGGCGGCCCTCGCCGGAGATTTGCTCATTCGCTCCGTAGCCGATGGATTCTTGCGAGTCGCTGCTCTGCGACCCGTCAGCGTTCTCTCCAGCAGGATCGTTGTTGTTATCGCTGTCATCCTCGTTCCACCACCAGTGCTGGTTGACAGAGACGGTGTACTTCACCTTGGCGTTGGCGACGGGTTCACCGAAGAAGTAACGCGCATCGATGGTGACGGAATCGCTCTCTCCCTGCATGACGCGCTGGCGGGCGGCGGTGACATGCACCTGGTACTCCGGCTTGCGATAGTCCTCAACTTGAAAGCCCCCAAGCCCCCAGAGATTGGGATGTGTATCGCTCGTGATTCTGTAGTATCCGAGCGAAGCGGTGAGCGGCAGATCCAGGTCGCCCTGCACCGTGCCCATCGCGGAGACGGGCAGTTGCTTGTCATACACGGACTTCTGCTGGTCGTCCTGAATCAGGATATGAATCTGCGCCAGTTTGGGGAGGATGAGCGCATCGCCTGCGTGCTGGCGAATGATTGCCTTGAAGTGGACCGTGTGGCCGGGGCGATAGACGGGACGGTCTGTGTAGCCGTAGCAGGAGTAGAGAGTGTCCTGCGACCGAGTAAACGAGGAGTACCACGGGGCGACAAGATCAACGTCGCCGCCCGAGCGGGCCAAGACCCAGAGTTTGCTGTCAGCCGTGTTGGTCTCGACTCCGCCTTCCCCATCTTCATCGTTGGCAGAAGCAACATTTTTTTTGGCCGAAGGAGGCGCGTCGAAGGTGGCAAGTCCGTCTGCCTTTGTGGTGACGCGGTGCGGTGGCTGCTTACCGAGAGTAAGCACAACTTTGGCCCCGGTAACGGGTGCGCCGGTCTTGCGGTCGACGACAAAGGCAACCATCTGGCCGGCAACCGTACGCGTGATCAGCGCTGTCTCACTGACCATGAGCAGCGTATAGGCCTTCAGGTGGCCGTCCGTGGCCTCCACCAGATACATGCCGGGTGGAAGCGGATCGATCGGAAGGACCTGATTGTCCGAGACATAGGTTGGCGGCACTTCCTGACGCCAGCGCGCGACCAATTGCTTGTCGTTCAGCAGTGGGACTTGTGCGAACTGTGCAACGCCGACGATCCGGCTGCGCTTCGCTAACCCGGACTGCTTCTCCTTCAGCGCATCGCGCGTAGCACGGGAGAGCTGGGCGCGGAAGAAGTCTTTAACGTCAATCCATAGGTCGTGCTTCCAGTCGTGAAAGCGCTCAAGCCATGTCTTTTCGTCGATCTGCTCGACGGGGCTGTTGATGGTCTCGCCGAAGCTATGCATCTCCGAGAGACCGCCAATGAACTTTTCCGGGTCGTTGACGTGATAGACGCGAAACTCCAGCTCAGACTCGTTGCGTGCATATACATGGATCTTCGGATTCTCGCCAGGCGCAAAGGTCTTATATGTACTGAGGGTAAAGTAGGGTGATGCGGCGAACGCGCATGGCACAAAAAGCAGGAAGAGAATGACGAACGCCGCTAATCTTCGTGCAGAATGTTCCAGCGATAGACGCCGAGAAAGTTTGGATTTGAGGGCGTCGGCCGCCAGCGTGGGTCGGGATGATGCAGCAGGTCCGCGAGCAGCACACGGCGCATCTCGCCTGGATGATTGTCGATTGGTCCGGTGTGATAGACGACCCATTCGCTGTGTTCTGTGATAACCATCGAATGATACTGCGAATCTGTTTCAAGCAAGCGAAAAAATATTAAATCTCCTGGACGGGCGGCGCTGATGTCGCGGCTGACGAAGAATGTATTGGCCTGGATGAGCGTCTTCGCGTCGGCAAACTGGGCAAACGTGCCGTCTGTGAGATCGGTCACGCGAAATGGACCGGGGCGGACGCGGAACAGGCCAAGACCGAGCGGGGTATTGGGATAGCTCCACTGCTGGACGGAGGTCAACGCCGGCATCGGTTCGCCGGAGAACTGCGCATACCAGCGGTCATCGTGGAGCCGGAGCGACTCGCGATAGGCGTAGCGAAGCAGCGAGGCGCAGTCAACGATCTCCGGCGGGAGCTGGCTGGGTTCAACATCGGCGGCCCGGTCTGCCAGTGCGGTGAACCAGAGCCGGAATGCCTGCCGATCGGTGGCACTGTGCAGACGCATCCAGTCGGGCGTGCCGTCGCCAAAGCTGTCGCGGTCATCCGGTACAGATGCGATCGGTAGAGCAAGATTGCTGCCGCGTCCCATTACGCCAAGGCGAAGACGGCCAGGAATCACACCTGCGCGGAGATAAAGGGCGACATGACCGTCGGGCAGGTCTTCTAGACGATAGCTAGAGGGCTGAGTGCCGGTGAGATGGAGTTGGGTTGCATCCAGTGACAGATGGTGACGCGCTTTGAATATGGCTACTTTATGCTCACGGCCATCCGCAGGAAGCGTAACGCGAGAGGGTTCGACCACTATTCCCGGATACGCTCCCAGCCGCCATGCAAGGAGTATCGCGATGACGAGGAGTGCGATGGATGCTGCCGCGAAATAACCAGAATGCAAATCACGCCAACGTGTCATGAAAGATATCGCTAGCTCGGTAACGAAACAGAGGGGACGCTGTGTGGCGCGTGCGGCCAACGTTCAATCAAGAAAACTGCGTTAGTCGTTACTATAACCCGGTTTTTGCCTCTCCTAGAACTGCACAAGCTCACACGGCGATTCTGACACACTCGCCGCCAAGGGTGCACTTGGATCCCTCTCAGTCAGGTTATTGAAAGATTTCCTGCAAGTTCCATCGCAACCCGCGTTCTCCAGTCAGACGTGATTGCCGGCACAGGCTCGACCGGCAGCCGCAAGGAGAATCCGAACGCTGGAGGCGCAGTTCCGCTTTTGGCCTATGATTCTGCCACTCTTTCTCTCTATAGCGCTGAATCTAAGCGAGTTCCTGCATTACTCGCGTTTTTCATGCACCATCCCGAACAGGGAATTAACACCCACATATCAGGGAATCAATTCCCTGATACAGGGATTCGGATCGACTTCTTGATAACCTTCTTGCCCAGTCCACTCAGATCACCGATCTGTCGCTGTCCCCCTATTGCGTTACATAGGATTTCGCAGATGTTCGACCGTGTGATTTTTTTTGCATTAGGGATCGTGCTAAGCTGTGTCAACTTTGCCATCTTGTATTTCGGCGAAGTGAAGGTTCGAAACGAAACGGAGAATCAAACATGTCAGCCAAATATCGTTTAGCATCTTTTCTGGTTCCGGCCCTGTGCGCCGCGTTCATGACGGCGAATCTGCAAGCGGCGCCGGTTGAAAACAAGCCGCCGGTCAGGGTCAGCGTCAAGGACATCCCCCACCTGGAGAAGCGCGATGGGATGACCAAGCTGATTGTGGATGGACGCCCCTTCATCTGCCTTGCGGGCGAACTGTCCAATACCGCCTCGTCCGACCGCGAAGCCACCAAGGCCACCATCGCGCGCCTGGCGCAGGCCAATTTCAACACCGTCCTTACGGTCGTTTCCTGGGACCTGGTGGAACCCGAAGAAGGCAAGTTCGACTATTCGATGATCGACTATCAGATTGAAGCCGCCCGCGCCAACAACGTGCGGCTCATCTTCCTCTGGATGGCCAGTTGGAAGAACGGCTTGTCGCACTTCCCGCCTCTATGGGTCAAGGCCAACCAGGAGCGCTTCCCGCGCGTAGTCAACGCCCAGGGCAAGACGCTGGAGATCCTCTCCACGCTGAGCGAAAACAATCGCAACGCCGACGCCACGGCCTTCGCCGCCGTCATGCGACACATCCGCGAGGTGGACAAGACCCACACTGTCATCGCAATCCAGGTGGAAAATGAAGTCGGCACCATGGGCACCACCCGGGACTTCGGCCCCGCCGCCAATACCGCCTTTGCCGGCCCGGTCCCGAAGGAACTGACCGACTATCTTCAGAAGAACAAGGACCGCCTGCGGCCGGAACTGAAGAAGATTTGGGACGCAGCGGGCGACAGGACCAGCGGCACCTGGGAGCAAGTTTTCGGCAAGAATGTTCAGCGTCCGGCGGACGATCCACCGGTGCCCAACAGCCCCAATCGTTCTAAGCGTGCGGCCGGCGCCGAGCTTTTCAACCACACGGATGAGATTTTCATGGCGTGGAACTACTCCCGCTACATCGGCACCGTGGCGGCGCAGGGCAAGAAGGAATATCCGATCCCGATGTATGTGAACACCTGGCTGGTGCAGCCCAACGACATCGGCGCGGGGGACTACCCCAGCGGCGGGCCCGAGCCGCTGGTGCATGACATCTGGCGGGCCGGCGGGCCGGCGATCGACATCCTGGCGCCGGACATCTACCTGCCGGATTTCGCCGGAATCATCAAGACCTACTCGCGCAACGGCAACCCCGCCTGGAATCCCGAAACCGGACAGAACGCCAACAACGCGTGGATGGGGTTCACGCAACTCAATCTCCTGTGCTTCTCCCCGATGGGCGTTGACGGTCGCCTGAACGCGGCCTCTGAAGACCCGTTCGTGCGGTCGTATGGGTTCATCAACTCGATCTCGGGCGCAATTGCCGAGGCGCAAGGCAAGCCGGATGCGATCAAACTGATCGAGCTTGAACCGGGGCAGAATCCCGGGAAGGTCGTGATGGGCCGATATATCTTCGATTTCACCCCCGTGGCAGGGACTCGTGGCGGCGGAGCAGCCGGTGAACGTGCTGGCGCCGCTGCGCCGGCGACGAAGCCTGTTGCCCAGGCTGCGCCTCAGGGTGAAGGACGCGGCGCCATTGTTGGGCTGTCCTTCCTCGACAAGCCTTTCGTGCTTATCATCAACACCGCCCCGGATGAGTATTACTTCGCGACCAACGCATCGTTCCCGTTCGTTGTATCGCCGAACAACATCCCCAACGCCAGGGTCGCTTCGCCCGCCATCATGGAGCGCGGCGCATTCAAGAACGGCGCCTGGGTCATGCAACGCCGCGCCAACGGCGACGATATCATGGGCCGCGGCTACGACGTCTCCGCCGCATCCAACAACAACCTGTCCGGCTCCCAGATACCGCTGGGCGCCGGGGGCAGAGGCGGCCGTGGCGCCGGAGCGGGCGACACCACACCCTCGCCGCCGGCCGTGATGCGCGTTACGTTCTATCACTATCGCTAAGTCAAAGAGGAGAACAATCCATAAACTGAGATACCCGATCCCGTGCGCCGTCCTTGCCTTACAGTCCGCCGGCGCCCTCGGCGGAGACTGGCTTGGTGGCCAGGGGCGTCGCGATCGGGTTGATCCCCGTTGCAGGAGATGCGAGAGTCAGAGCGACGATCGTGTCCACTGTCTCCGGATTGCCGCTCAGTGTGACTTCGACACTGGTGCCTGTCTGCGTGCAATTGGCGTCACCGCCGGTGAGGCTGGAACACGAAAGAATCTTTGCCGGAAGAGCGGGAAGCGTGAGGGTCTTGCCGCTGGCGTGCAGGATGTGCAGATAGACCGTCTTATCGTGGAAGGTTGAGACGCCGTAGTCGCCCGGCAGGTAAGGACCGCCACGCGTGGCGTAGATGCTCTGGCCATACAGCTTCAGCCAGTCGCCAACATCGCGCAAAACCTGGACCTGCTCCGGATCGATTTGGCCATCGGGGCGTGGACCGACATTGAGCAGAAGGTTCCCGTCGCGTCCCACCACGGAGACCAGCAGGCGGATCGTCTCGTCCCGCGTCTTCACCTTGGCATTCGGCTTGTAGCCCCACACACCGCCGGCCAGTGTGGTGCAAAGTTCCCATGGGTGCTGGTTGTCGAAGTCGCCCAGCGCCTTGTCTCCCTCGCGGTCGCTAAAATCGGCCGGGGCATTGGTGCGGTTGTTGATAATGACCGACGGCTGAAGCTTTTTGAGGTTGGCTATCGCCTGGTCGTCCTGCCAGGAGAAGGACCCGGAGTAGCTCTGCCCCCTGGCCCTGCCAGACCATTGTCCGCCCTTGAACTGGACTCCGCCGAAGCCCAGCCAGCTCTCGCCGCCGCCGTCGAACCAGAGAATATCGATCTTGCCGTAGTTCGATGCCAATTCGTTGAGCTGGCGATGATACTGATCGCGCATCTGGATGGCGCTGGGCCGATACAGGTCCGGAAAGTAGTAGCCCGGGAACCTCCAGTCGAGCGGGGAATAATACAGCCCAATGCGCAGTCCCGCCTTGCGCGCGGCCGTGACGTATGCGGCCACGAAGTCGCGGTGGGCCGCCGACTTCATGGCCGTGTAATCGTTGCCCGGATCGTCGAACATGGCGAAGCCATCGTGGTGTCGCGTCACCATCACGGTGTACTTCATGCCGGCCGCCTTGGCGGTGGCAGCCCATGCATCGGCGTCGAACTTCTCCGCGGTGAACTGGCTGGCCAGCTTGGCATACTCGTCCACCGGAATCTGCTCGTTCCATTGCACCCATTCGCCGCGGCCGGGAATGGCATAGAGTCCCCAATGGATAAAGAGGCCAAACTTGGCATCGCGCCACCAGGCAATGCGCGCGGCCGCGCCGTCATCGGTAACCATGGGTGCTTGCGCCCGGGCGGCGGAGGCAGCAAGTGCAAGAACGAGCAACGCTAAAGCGGAGCTGGCGCGAAGTACAAGTCTCTTCATTGGAACCTTTCCTGGCAGGATGAACTGATTGCCTGCCTGATTATCAGGCTTTGCCGATCTTCCCTGAGTATTCTATCGGACGATAGTGCGGGTTCACCGCAGGTCTTTACAGGAGCGAAGACCGTTTGCGTGGTTGTTCCTCTAGAAAAAACACTTTAATAATTCTCGCGTGATAACAGTTGCGGTGAAACAGCTCTGGCCGGTGGAGCGCCCCATCGGAACGTACCGCATAGGCAGGAGTGCCGAGAACGCGCGATCTCTATTCTGCTTCTACAGGGACCAGCGTCAGCCGTGCAGTCAGGACCACCAGCGCAACCCAGAGCGAGTCGGCGGCCAGCAGATGCGCTACCTGGGCCCACACCGGGGCCAGCAGGATTACATCCAGCACGCCGAGTATATAGACGGCAGCGAGCAGCGTCAGCACCAAAGCGGAGAGGCCGCGCTGGCCGTTCTGCGCCGCCCGCATCAGGACCCAGATCAGAAAAACGCCGGCGGCAAGGGCGGCCATCGGATGGATCCAGCGCCAGCGCACCAGCCAGCCGCTGGTCGTGGAAAAATCATGATGCAGGGCCCCGGCCAGCGAAGTCACAGGAAAAAGCGTGTCGCCCAGCGCCGCCAGTGAACCGGTTACACCCACCGCCAGGACCACGAAAATACCAGCCACTGCGGCCAGCGGATTTACCAGGCGAATACTCTCCCAGCGATACCCTGTGCGGCGGCTCAGCAAGTGCGCGGTCACGGTCAGCGCCGCCAGCAGCAGCAGCGTATTGGTCAGATGCAGCGCCAGAAAGAGCGGACGCAGCGGCGACTGACTCTGCGCGGTCAGCCCCAGGGCAACCAGCAAAGCTCCCAGAATTGCCTCCATCGCCGTCAGCGCCACCGCGGCCACGGCGGCGCCCCTGGCCATATCTCCCCGTCTGGTGGAGCGGAAGGTCCACAGCAGCAGCCCCAGGACCGCAACCAGCGAGAGCCCGCTGGTGATGCGGTGGGTGAACTCGATGAGGGTATTCACGCTGGCGGAGTGCTGCAAGACGGTCCCGTTGCACAGCGGCCAGTGGTTCCCGCAGCCGGCCCCAGCCCCGGTGGCGCGCACCAGTGTTCCCCACAGGATTACTGCAACAAAGTACGCCAAAAGTGCCCAGGCAAAGCGCCGCAAGGCAGGAGAAGGCGCCTTATGCGCATTCTTTGAAGCAGCCGAGATCGTCATGGAAGCTTCCAGACCCCCCATCAGTGTAAATCAGAGAATCCACCGCCAATTGCCGCGCATCACAAACAATACAAGCCCCTTATTGTTGTCCAGACGCGCAAAGGACAAAACGGCAGGTGCGGCGGCCCACGGCAGGTGATTGGAGAGTAGGATGAGTTTGGCCTTGTTTCTGGCTTTGCACGACATGGACGACATGCCTGCCGGACACGCAATGACTGTAATGCAAATGCACGAGCCCTGGTGGCGTCGCGCCATGCAATGGGTTACGGACCTGTTCAGCACTCCCACCAGCATCTTCTCTCCGCAAGCTACGCCTGCACATACGATCTTCAGCCTGTCCATGCTGGTTCTGGCCATTACGCTGGCCATCTTTCTGGCCGTGGCAGGGATGTTGCTCTACGCCATCATCCGCTTCCGCCATCGCGCCGGCGACTCCAATGCCGATCCAACGCAGGTCTACGGCAGCAATCAGATCGAAGTGCTGTGGACGGTGATTCCGATTCTGATTCTGGTGGTGCTTTTTCTGTCCACCGCTCGCGTCATCTCCGTAACCGAGCAAGCGCGCAAGCCTGCCAATGCGCTGGACGTGGTGGTGATTGGCCATCAGTATTGGTGGGAATATCGCTATCCGGCCTTGGGCGTGGTTACGGCCAACGAACTGCATCTTCCCGCCAGCGACCCGAAGGCCCCCACGCCCACCTACATGACCATGTCCTCGGCCGACGTCGATCACAGCTTCTGGGTGCCGAATCTGGCCGGCAAGATGGATTTGATTCCCAACAAGATCAATGTCATGTGGATCGATCCGCACAAACCGGGCCTCTATCTGGGCCAGTGCGCGCAGTATTGCGGCACGGCACACGCCAAGATGCTGATTCGCGTTTATGTGGACTCGCCGGCGGATTTCGCCAAGTGGATTGCCCATCAAAAAATGGCGGCGGAAAACGATCCGGCGGCAGCCGAGGGCAAGCTGGCCTTTGAACACACCGCCTGCGTCAACTGCCACACCGTGACCGGCACTTCGGCCAAAGGCAAATTCGGTCCCGATCTGACGCACCTGGCCAGCCGCGACACCATCGCTTCCGGCACGATCAAGAACACGCCGCAAAACCTGCGCCAATGGATCGACGATCCCGACTCGATGAAGCCCGGATCGCTGATGCCGAAGATGAATCTGAGCAGCCTTGAACTGGACGCGATCACGGCCTACCTGGCCTCGTTGCACTAAAGCACGCCTTGAATGCAAGAAGGAGAAACGGATGATGCCATGCAGACGGCCGGTGCGATGACCTTTGATTCCCCGCCCTCTCATCCAAAGCTGTGGCTCGACGCGGTGAATGAATGGTTCACCACGGTAGACCACAAACGCATCGGGATGCTGTATATCGGCTACGCGCTGGTCTTCCTGCTCATCGCCGGGCTGGAAGCCGCCGTGATGCGCATCCAGTTGGCCGTGCCCAACAATCACTTCGTCTCGCCCCAGGTCTTCAATCGCATGTTTACCATGCACGGCACGACGATGGTCTTCTTCGTGGGCATGCCGATTCTCTTCGGCTTTGGCAACTACCTTGTCCCGCTGATGATCGGCGCGCGCGATATGGCCTTTCCCCGCCTCAACGCCTTCAGCTTCTGGATCTCCGCCTTCGGTGGACTGCTGCTTTACTTCAGCTTTATTGGCGGCTATGGCTTGTATGGCGCGGGCACAGCGCCGGATGTGGGCTGGTTTGCTTATGCGCCGCTCACAGCCAAGCTCTTCTCGCCCGGTCACAGCACCGACTACTGGATTCTCGCCGTCTTCTTGAGCGGCATCGGCAGCGTGGGCACGGCGCTGAATATCGTGACCACCATTGTCTGCATGCGCTGCAAGGGCATGACCATGGCCAGAATGCCGCTGCTGCCGTGGCTCTATCTGGTCACCTCGGCGATGGTCTTCATCGCCATCGGCCCGCTCACCGCGGCGCAGATGATGCTGGGCATCGACCGTTTTCTGGGCGCGCACTTCTTCGATGTGCAGGCCGGCGGGTCGGCTGTCTTGTGGATGCACTTCTTCTGGATCTTCGGCCATCCCGAGGTCTACATCCTGGTGCTCCCCGCCTTTGCCTTCGCCAACGAGATCATCCCGGTCTTCTCGCGCAAGCCCATCTTCGGCTACTCGGCGATGGTCGGCGCGACTGTGCTGATCGGCTTCATCAGCCTGGGCGTCTGGGCGCATCACATGTTCACCGTGGGCCTGGGACCGGCGGGCAACACCTTCTTCACGCTGGCCACCATGATTATCTCCGTGCCCACCGGCATCAAGATCTTCAACTGGCTGGCCACATTGTGGGGCGGCAAGATTCGCTTCGCCACGCCGATGATCTTCTCCATCGCCTTCCTCTTTCAATTTCTGATCGCGGGCCTGACCGGCATCATGCTCTCCGCCGCACCCTTCGACTGGCAACTCGGCAACTCCTACTTCGTGGTGGCGCACTTCCACTTCGTATTGGTGGGCGCGATTCTCTACATGATCTTCGCCGCCTTCTACTACTGGTTCCCCAAGATGTCTGGCAGGATGCTGAGCGAGACGCTGGGCAAGTGGCACTTCTGGCTCTTCACCATCGGCTTCCATCTCACCTTCGACTTCATGCATGTCCCCGGCTTGATGGGAATGCCGCGCAGAATCTACACCTACGAGGCCGACCGCGGCTGGGCCGTGTGGAACATGATCGAGAGCATCGGCATGATCTTCCAGGCGGCGGCCATCCTCATCTTCGTATGGAATGTGGTTCGCTCCTATCGTCACGGCGAAGAAGCCGGCCCCGATCCGTGGGACGCGTGGACGCTGGAGTGGTCCACGGCATCGCCTCCGCCGCACTACAACTTTGCCGAGGAGCCGGTGGTGCATAGCCGCCGTCCCCTGTGGGACCTCAAACATCCCCAAGCACCCGACTCCGACTACGAGTAGACAGGCTTATGAGCGCATATACCGCGGTACTGACGCAATCCACGGACGAATGGCAGTTGCCGGACAAAGGCAAGGTGGGCATGATCTGCCTCATCGTGGCCGAGGCGGCGATCTTCATCATCTTTGTCCTTGCCTACATCTTTTACCTCGGCAAAAGCCTCAGCGGGCCCACGCCCGCCGAAGTGCTCAAGCTGCCGGTCCTGGGAACGGTGTGTTTGTTGTCGAGCAGTCTCACCGTGCACTTCGCGGTGGCTGCTTTAGAGAGGAACGAGGCGCCGCTGAGTTCCCTGTGGCTGGCGCTGACGGTGTTGCTGGGCGGCATCTTTCTCGCCGACACCGCAGTGGAGTGGCATGAGCTGATCTACGAACACGGCTTGACCATTCGCACCAATCTCTTTGGCACGACCTTCTATTCGCTGGTTGGTCTGCATGCTTCGCACGTTATCGTGGGCCTGGGCATGTTGAGCCTGGTGCTGCTCTTCGCAGTGGCGGGCAAGCTAAACAGCAGCCACGCGCATCGACTGCACGTCCTCTCGTATTATTGGCATTTCGTGGACGCGGTGTGGGTGGTGGTCTTCATCGTCGTCTATGTGCTGGGAAGGTAAGGTGAACGCAGTGCAAGGACAGGGAAAAGGAATGCACACAGAACACACCGCAACGCTGCTTCTGCCCGCGCCCACGGTATGGCCCATGGTGCTGGGCCTGGGCATCACGCTGATTGCAGCCGGCCTCATCACAAACGAGACCATCGCCGTGCTGGGCCTGATCCTCTCTTGGATGGCCGCGGTCGGTTGGTTCCGCAACGTGCTGCCGCGCGAGAAGCACGAGCAGATCACGGTGCCGGTCTCCGCCGGGACCGCGGCCCAGGCGTCCGCGCAACCATTGCGTTCGCCGCACACGCCCGTCCTCGTGCGCCCCGCCTACAGCTTCGTCTCCGGCATCGAAGCCGGACTGGCGGGCGGCGCGGCCATGGCCACAATCGCAACTGTCTTCAGTTGGATCAAGTTTCACAGCCTCTGGTACGGCATCAATCTGCTGGCCGCGGGCAGCTTCACCGGATGGACAGATGCGTCCGACAGCTTCCTCAGCCAGTTCCATCCGCAGGGACTTTTGGCCGCGCTGGCCATTCACGCCATGGTCTCCGTGCTGGTGGGCCTGCTCTATGGCGCGATGCTGCCGATCTTCCCGCGCAAGTCGCTGCTGACTGCCGGATTGATTGCTCCGCTGCTGTGGTCTGCCCTGGCCTGCTCAATGATGAAGATCGTCAGCCCCATCCTCAGTGGACGCATGAATTGGTGGTGGTTTGTGCTCTCCCAGGTCGCCTATGGACTGGTTGCGGGAGCAGTGATCAATCTTCGCGTCAAGGTGCGCTCAGCCGAGTTTCAGGCGCTTCCTTTCGCCACGCGCGCGGGCTTGCATACCGATGCAACGATCGGCAAAGACGAGGGCCGGCGATGAGCAGAACCACGGCAACAACTCCTCGCATCGCTCTCGTTCTAGCGGGCTGCATAATGCTCGTCCTCGCCGGCTGCCGCGCTCCAGGCAAGCCCGGCCCTGCCGAACCGAGGCCCGATCAGGTGATGGAGTTTGCCAAACTCTACAAACAGAATTGCGCCGCCTGTCACGGAGAGGAGGGCAAGCGCGGCCTGGCTGTATCGCTTTCCAACCCCGTCTACATCGCCATCGCCGGTAAAGAGGCGATCCTCAATGCAACGGCGAAAGGCGGACCCGGCAAGCTGATGCCGGCTTTCGCCAAAAGTTATGGTGGGACGCTGACCGATGCGCAAATTGAAGTGCTGGCCGAAGGCATAGTGCGGCACTGGGGACAACCCCAACTGCTGGCCGGAAAAAACCCGCCTTCATATGCGGCCATGCTGGCGGGCGATGCCTCGGCAGGCAAGGCGGCTTACACGGCCTATTGCACGCGCTGCCACGCCGCGGAGGCAATCGACAAGACGCACATTGCAGGCCCCATTGCCGACGCGAATTATCTGGCGCTGATCAGCGATCAGGGGCTGCGCACCGCAATTCTTTCCGGCAGTCCCGAAGAAGGCATGCCGGACTGGCGCGGCATTGCACCCAAGCCCTTGACCGATCGGCAGGTCACCGACATCGTTGCGTGGCTGGCCTCGTTGCGCAAGACGCCAGCTTCACCGAACACCGCCATTGCAACGCCGCGTTCCGCAACCATGCAACAGACAAGCACGAGTTCCGCTGCCAGCCCCGCTACGGGCCCCGCCTCAAGCCCCGCCTCAAGCAAGGAGAAGAGCCATGAGTAAACCGACTGAAGAAACTCCGTTGCCTGCACCCTCGGAGTGGCTCGGCACGGCCAGAGAGATCGAGGACGCGCACACCAGAGCAACCTCGCGGCGCAGCTTTCTCTTCAGGATGGCGATTGGTCTGAACGCTGTGGTGGGCGCGATTCTGGCTGTGCCGATTGTCGGCTTTCTGCTGGGTCCAGCGATGAAGAAAGAAGGCGCGGAGGACAAATGGATTGCGCTCGGCACGGTCGATTCCTTTCCGATTGGCGAGACGCGGCTGGCCGAGTACATGAATCCCATCACCAGCCCCAGCGATGGCGATACCGCGAAGACGGTCGCGTGGGTTCGTCACGCCGACGATGGAAGCTTTCAGGTATTCGCCATCAATTGCGCGCATCTGGGTTGCCCGGTGCGCTGGTTCGAGCAATCCAAGCTCTTCCTCTGCCCCTGCCACGGCGGCGCGTATTATGCCGATGGTTCGCGCGCATCGGGACCTCCAGAGCGTGGACTCTTCGAGTACCTGCATCGCATCGAAGGCGGCAAATTGATGATTCGCGCCGGGCAATTGCCCACGCTAACCACCCAAGCCTGCGCGGGCAAAGCTCCGCGGGTCACGACTGCACCGCAGCCGTCCACACCGGGCTTGCTTGCCATTCAGGCGTCGGCCGCTGCGCCGCAAGAGAGGTCCTAGATGAAAGACCTGAAGCAGCGCGGGCTGCGCATCTTCCAGTGGTTCGAGAAACGCACCGGCCTGCTGAAGCCGATGGAAGAGATGGCCCGGCATCCTACGCCCTCTTCTGCCGCCAGTTGGTGGTACGTCTTTGGCAGCGCGGCCATGGTGCTGTTGATCCTACAGGTGATGACCGGCGTTCTGCTGGCCCTGGTCTATTCGCCCAGCGCGAGCAATGCCTACGCCAGCCTGCAATTCATCAATCACAACCTGCGGCTGGGCTGGTTTTTGCGCGCCATGCACGGATGGGGATCGGACTTCATGATCGCCATCGTGCTCATTCACATGATGCAGGTTTTTCTCTTTGGCGCATACAAATATCCGCGCGAGCTGACCTGGATCGCGGGCGTCTTTCTGCTCTTGCTCACCCTGGGCATGGCCTTCACCGGACAGGTGTTGCGCTTCGATCAGGACGCCTACTGGGGCCTGGGCATCGGCGCTTCCGTCACCAGCCGCATTCCGGTCGTCGGCGCTCCGATGGTGCATCTCTTGCTGGGCGGACCGATCATCGGCGGCGCCACGCTTTCGCGCTTCTTTGCGCTGCACGTCTTCCTGATTCCCGCTCTGCTGCTGGCCTTCGTGGGCCTGCACCTGCTGATGGTTCTGCGCCTGGGAATCAATGAATGGCCGATGCCGGGGCGTCTGGTGCGCAAGTCGGATTATGACCGCAATTACGCGGCTTTGACCAAATCCACCGGCGTTCCCTTCGTGCCGGATGCCGCGTGGAAAGACGCTGTCTTTGCGGCAGTCATTTTGCTTGCCGTGATGGCCTGCGCTTTCTTCTTCGGTCCCTTTGGCCCGGGCGGCGAGCCTGATCCGACCCTCATTCAAACCGCGCCGCATCCCGACTTCTTCTTCCTCTGGCTCTATGCCGTGCTGGCCTTCCTGCCGCCGGAGATGGAGACTCCTGCCCTGCTGATTGCTCCCGTGTTGATCATCGGCGGACTGCTCTTGTTGCCGCTGATTGCAGGCGAGGGCGAGAAGCATTGGTCGCGCCGGCCGGTTGCGGTCCTCATGGTCACGCTGATCGCTATCACGCTGGGCACATTCACTCACCTTGGCCTTCATACGCCGTGGAGTCCGGCGATGGATTCGTGGTCCAGCGATCCCGTGCCGGCATCTTTCGTAGAGCATAGAACCCCGCTGGAACGGCGCGGCGCCTTGCTGCTGCAACAGAAGCAGTGCCGCAACTGCCATTC